>Ga0075011_10000042_pt1 | contig 60141 bp, 55 predicted proteins | sample TARM_MetaG_T_14_FD_72354 | JGI IMG/M metagenome (GOLD analysis project Ga0075011, IMG submission 72354) | Freshwater microbial communities from Pennsylvania, USA, analyzing microbe dynamics in response to fracking - TARM_MetaG_T_14 | ecosystem: Environmental > Aquatic > Freshwater > River...
GTAGTATTAGCTCAAGCTATATTAGCTGTTACTTAACAATTAACTAACCATAAGAGTACATATTTGCAACAAATTGTTGCCTGGTGGCAACAAATGATCGTCATCATTAACAGGTGTTTACGAGTGTTGCGATTTGTCTAATAGGTGTCATTCAGCCGACACAAAGGAGTTACTATGATTGACGTAGTTGATCTGTCGCGGTTGCAGTTCGCGCTGACAGCGATGTATCACTTCTTGTTCGTTCCATTGACTCTTGGCATGGCGTTTTTACTTGCCATCATGGAGTCTTTATATGTAATGACTGACAAGCAAATCTATAAGGACATGACCAAGTTCTGGGGTAAGCTTTTCGGTATCAACTTTGCGCTAGGTGTCGCGACCGGCCTGACAATGGAGTTCCAGTTTGGTACTAACTGGTCATACTATTCTCACTATGTCGGCGATATTTTTGGTGCTCCCCTTGCCATCGAAGCATTAGTCGCCTTCTTCTTAGAGTCCACTTTTGTAGGTTTGTTCTTCTTCGGTTGGGATCGACTGTCAAAACGTCAGCACTTAGTGGTTACCTGGTTGGTTGCCATTGGTTCAAACTTCTCAGCATTATGGATTCTGATTGCCAACGGCTGGATGCAAAACCCAGTGGGTGCCGAGTTCAACTTTGAAACCATGCGTATGGAAATGGTGAGCTTTGCTGAAGTTGTCTTTAATCCGGTGGCACAGGTTAAGTTTGTTCACACTGTGGCTTCTGGTTATACAACTGGTGCGATGTTCATTCTTGGTATCTCTTCCTACTACCTGCTAAAAGGGCGCGATGTTGCGTTTGCTCGCCGTTCATTTGCTGTGGCAGCTTCTTTTGGTATGGCCGCGATTCTTTCTGTCATCGTACTGGGTGATGAATCTGGTTATGAAGTGGGTGAAGTTCAGAAAGTTAAGCTAGCAGCAATTGAAGCTGAATGGCATACAGAACCGGCACCAGCAGCATTTACTCTGTTTGGTTTACCCAACCAGGAAACAATGAATACTGACTATGCAATCAAGATCCCTTACGTAATGGGTATTATTGCGACACGTTCACTTGATACAGAAGTAACAGGCTTACGCGATTTACGTGATGAGCACGTCGATCGTATCCGCAACGGTATGTACGCTTACGAACTTCTCGAGAAGCTTCGTGCTGGTGATAAGTCAGAAGCAAACATGACCGCTTTCGACGAAGTCAAAGGTGACCTTGGTTATGGGCTATTGCTAAAACGTTACACTGAACAAGTAACGGATGCGACTGAAGAGCAAATTCAGGCCGCTGCTGATGACTCTATACCGACAGTGTGGCCGCTGTTCTGGTCATTCCGCATTATGGTGGGTGTCGGCTTTATTATGTTAGGTGTATTCGCGATGGCATTTATTCAAACCTGCCGTCAGAAAATTGAACAGAAAAAGTGGGTTCTTAAAGCTGCACTATTCAGCATTCCTCTTCCTTGGATTGCGATCGAAGCAGGTTGGTTTGTTGCTGAATATGGTCGTCAACCTTGGGCTGTGGGTGAGATTTTACCAACCAACGTTGCTGCTTCTGCACTTAGCGCCGGTGAGATCTGGACGTCACTATTCGCAATTTTAGCGCTATACACTGTGTTCCTGATTGCTGAAATGTATCTAATGATTAAATTTGCTCGTAAAGGTCCTAGCAGCCTGAAGACAGGTCGTTACCACTTTGAGCAAGACGCTAACTCTGTAGAAGACAAAGTTAGTCGCCAAGTAGAAGCATAAGCAAGGAGAGAAGATATGTTTGATTACGAAATCTTGCGACTTATCTGGTGGGTGCTTATTGGCGTACTACTAGTAGGCTTCGCAATCACAGATGGCTTTGACTTAGGTGTCTGTGCTGTTGTCCCTGTTATCGGTAAAAATGATAGTGAACGTCGCGTAATGATTAACTCAATCGCGCCTCACTGGGACGGAAACCAGGTTTGGTTGATCACCGCTGGTGGTGCACTGTTTGCCGCATGGCCTTTGGTTTATGCAACGTCATTCTCAGGGTTTTATCTGGCAATGATCGTTACTTTGGCGGCGTTATGGTTGCGTCCACTGGGGCTTGATTACCGTTCGAAAATTGATGATCCAAAATGGCGTAAGAACTGGGACATCTGTATTTCAATCAGTGGTTTTGTTCCCCCGGTTATTTTTGGCGTAGCGTTTGGTAACCTTTTACAGGGCGTGCCATTCCAACTGAATGAATTCCTGATGCCGACTTATCATGGTTCTTTCTTTGGCTTGCTAAACCCATTTGCGTTGTTGTGTGGTCTTGTCAGCTTGTTTATGATTTTGCTTCAAGGCGCAACCTGGTTACAAATGAAGACGACAGATGCAGTACATACCCGTGCACGTAACCTTGCTCAATTGGCAGGCTTGCTAACGGTTGTTACCTTTGTGCTGGCCGGTTTTTGGATTCAGAGTATCGATGGTTATGTTATTGCAAGTACTATCGATGCGAACGCTGCGTCAAACCCGTTGAATAAAGAGGTTATTCGCGAAGCCGGTGCGTGGATGCAAAACTTTGAGCAATACCCGTTAATGTGGGCGGCGCCTATCCTAGGTGTTGTTATGCCGTTGCTGGCTATTCTTGCTTCCCGTGCTGAAAAAGGTGGCTTTGCGTTCCTGGCGTCTAGTTTGGGGAATGCGGGGGTTATCTTCACTGCAGGTTTAGCAATGTTCCCGTTTATTATGCCTTCAAGTCTGGACTTTAACAGCAGTCTGACAATGTGGGATTCAACTTCAAGCGAATTAACACTGAACTTGATGACTGGTGTGGCCTTTGTGATGGTACCTATCATCCTGGGTTACACAACGTGGACTTACTACAAGATGTTTGGTCGTCTTGATAATAAGTACATTGAAGAAAACAAAAACTCACTTTACTAAGGAGTAAAAATTATGTGGTACTTTGCATGGATTCTGGGTGTATTACTCGCTTGTGCATTTGGCATCATTAATGCTCTTTGGTTAGAGCATTCAGAGATGATGGACAAAGACAGTGAGTAAACTGTCAACGCAAGTTGCCAGGTTACACGCTCCTGCAGATAAAGCCTTGTTTAAGGCTTTATCATTGCTTCTGGGTTTTTACCATTTAGTTTCAATAATGTGGGATCCGGAAGCCTACGCTCATAGTATTGGCGGCTTTAATGCTGTTGTTTCACCATTAATTATTTGGGCGATGTGCTCCAGTATGATCTTTGGGGTCGGCTTTAAACCGCGTTATTGGGTTTGGCAACTGCTGTTTAGCCCTTATATCTCGTTGCCAATATTGTTGGTGTTTGCCGGGGTGCGGATTTTGTCTTAGGCAATAGCTTAGCTTGGCAAATTTTGTGGTTAATATTTATTCAAATTAGCGCTGTCTCTTTGAGGTAGCGCTAATTTTTTTGACACTCTGTTACGAAATATCTCATTACCCCTTGTACTAACAATAAGAAGTTGCGTTATAGTAAAACCTTCATCCGGTATATTAGCTAAGTTGTTTTTCCTTAATTATGAAGTCATTCCGTTGGCCTATCACGATTTATTACGAAGATACTGACGCTGGAGGCGTGGTATATCATTCGAATTATCTAAAGTTTTTTGAGCGCGCGCGTACCGAAATGTTGCGTTCTATCGGGGTATCACAAAATGTTCTGCTGGAACAACATATTGGATTTGTTGTCAGACATGCTGATATCGACTTTATGCAAGGCGCTCGTTTAGACGATCAGCTTGAAGTGGTAACTACAATTTCTGAGTTGAAAAAAGCTTCGCTAATATTCTGTCAGGAGCTCGTCAATCCTGAAAACAAGGTGTTGTGTAAAGCAATAGTTAAGGTAGCATGTATCGATAATGAGAACATGAGACCCAAGGCCATGCCTAAATCAATTATTTTGGAGTTAACCAACAGTGCACGCTGATATTTCAATTCTGGACCTTTTTCTTCAGGCAAGTCTGTTAGTAAAAATGGTCATGCTTATTTTGTTAGGTATGTCGATTGTTTCATGGGCGATGATTATTAAACGTCATAAAGCTTTATCTCAGGCAACGCGTGATGCGGAAGCCTTTGAAGACAAGTTCTGGTCTGGTACGGATCTGGCGGTGCTTTATCAGGATGTAAAGAAACGCAAAGATGAGATTATGGGTACGGAAGAGATCTTCTATTCAGGTTTCACCGAGTTTGCCCGCTTACGTAAAACAAACTCGAACTCTCCTGACTATGTCATGGAAGGTACAGGTCGTGCGATGCGTGTATCTGTTGCTCGTGAAGTCGAAGAGCTGGAAACCAGCCTGCCTTTCCTTGCTACCGTTGGCTCTATTAGCCCATACATCGGTCTGTTTGGTACTGTGTGGGGGATTATGCATGCATTTATTGCGCTTGGTGCTGTCAAGCAGGCAACACTTGCTATGGTTGCACCAGGTATAGCAGAAGCGTTAGTGGCAACGGCCATGGGTCTGTTTGCTGCGATTCCTGCGGTAATGGCCTATAACCGACTGAGCAATACTGTGAGTAAGCTTGAGCATGCTTATGCAACGTTTTCTGAAGAATTTCACAGTATTTTACACCGTCAGGCAATGGCAGGTAGGGAATAATCCATGGCCGGTTATCAGCCTAAAAAGCGCAAACTGACTGCAGAAATCAACGTCGTACCGTACATCGATGTAATGTTAGTACTGTTGATCATATTTATGGTGACTTCGCCGTTCATTACCCAGGGGGTTGAGGTGGAGTTACCGAAAACATCAACCGCAAAACCTGCTACGGAGTTAGCTGGAGACAGTGATGCAAGCTTTATCATTGTTGAAATAGATCAAGAGGGTAATCTGGGGTTAAGCGTAAATGATGAAGATGTGCAGCGTGGACTCTCGTTACAAGATGTTATTGTGCGCATAAAAGCCGAGTTGTCTCTTAAACCAGATTCTCCGGTCGCGGTAGGCGGTGATGCTGCCACGCCTTATGCTGAGGTTGTACTCGTGTTAGATGAATTAAGTCGAGCTGGTATACCAAAAGTTGGATTGTTAACGGATATCAAGGAATAGGCTTAACACCATTCATGAAAGAACATAAGTCGAAGAAGCACTCGTCATACAGCAAACCGATAGCAATTTCTGTCGGTCTGCATGCTGTTTTAATTGCGGCTTTGCTATGGGGCACGGATTTTACAATGTCTAAACCAGAGCCGTCAGGGAATATGGTTCAGGCTGTTGTAATTGACCCTCAGTTGGTTCAGCAACAAGCGCAGAAAATTCGTAGCCAACGTGCGGAAGCTTCGAAAAAAGAACAGGAGCGCCTGGAGAAGCTGCGCCGAGAAAGCGAGCAGTTGGAAAAGAATCGCAAAGCGGAAGAAGAGCGCATTCGTAAGCTGAAAGAGCAGCAGGCGAAAGAAGCCAAAGCAGCAAGAGAGGCGGAGAAACGTCGTCAACAGCAGGAAAAAGAACAGCAACTAGCCGCAGAGAAAACCCGTATTGCGAAAGAGCAGGCGGCGAAGGCGGAAGCAGAACGTAAAGCGAAACAAGAGGCCGCTAAGAAAGCAGAAGCTGAGCGAGTGGCGAAAGAAGCTGCCGCAGCAAAAGCAGAACAGGCTCGAATTGAGCGTGAAAAAGCGGCGCAAGAAGCACAGGAAAAGGCGCGTAGAGAGCGTGAGGCTGCTGAGAAAGCTGAGCAAGAACGCTTAGCAAAAGAAAAAGCTGCAAAAGAAGCTGCGGAAAAAGCCCGTCAGGAAAAAGCGCGTTTAGAGCAGTTAGAGCGCGAGCGTAAAGAGCAGGAAAAAGCACTGAATAGTATCTTTTCCGGTTTAGAGAGTGAAGCTGCACAAAACTCATCAGCGCGCTCTCAATATGTTGCGGATGAATCACAACGTTTCGGCGCGATATACACACAACTGATTCAGCAGAACCTGTTACTGGAGGACAGTTTCAGGGGAAAGCAGTGTAGGGTGAATCTTCGCCTGATTCCAACCGGAACAGGGGCCATTGTCAGCGATGTTTCCGTTCTGGACGGAGACAGTCGTTTATGTGCGGCGACTCGCCGGGCTGTGGCCCAAGTGGGGACATTCCCGCTGCCGAAAGACGAACCCGACGTTGTTGAGAAGCTAAAGAATATTAATTTAACTGTAGTACCAGAGTAAAAAGGATAAAGCTTGTGTTTAAGCGATTGATTTTAGGATGTGTACTTGTCATATCAAGTAGTCTGCAATTTGCCAATGCAGCATTGGAGCTGGTTATTACTGACGGCATCAATTCTGCACGTCCGATTGCCATTGTGCCTTTTAAGTGGGAAGGAAATTCTCCTTTGCCTCAGGACGTATCAGGAGTAATAGCTTCTGACTTGCAGCGCAGCGGTAAGTTTAGCCCGATTCCAACCAGCAAGATGCCACAAACTCCTTACTCAGAGAGTGAAGTCAAGTTTGATGCATGGACCGGAGTCGGCGTTGACGCATTGCTGACAGGCAGTATTACGCAAAACGCTGAAGGTAATTATGTTATTAATTATCAACTGGTTGATGTTGTACGTGGCCAATTAACTCAGGGACAGAGCAAATCACTCAGTGATGATGGTCAGTTAGTGTTGTCAAAAGACCATGTGCTGTTCAACAAGGTTGCTACGGTTCCGGCTAAACGTATGCGTGAGTACGCCCACCGTATTTCTGATTTGGTTTACGAACAGTTAACCGGAGAGAAAGGTGCGTTCTTAACGCGTGTCGCTTATGTTGTTGTTAACGATAAAGATGCTTATCCGTATCAGTTGCGGGTCGCGGACTATGACGGTTATAACGAACGTTTAGTATTACGCTCGAAGCAACCATTGATGTCACCGGCCTGGTCTCCCGATGGCAAAACATTAGCATACGTGAGTTTCCAAAATGGTCAGGCTGAGATCTTCATGATGAATATTTACACCGGCCAGCGTGAAAAAGTGACGTCATACCCACGTCATAATGGTGCGCCAAAATTCTCACCGGATGGCAAATCTTTGGCATTAGTTTTGTCGAAAACTGGTTCGTTACAAGTTTATACACTGGATTTGGCAACCCGTAAGTTAACCCAAATAACGAGCGGTCGCTCAAATAACACAGAACCATTCTGGCATCCAGATGGTAAATCGCTCATATTTACCTCTGATCGGGGTGGTAAACCACAGATTTATCAAGTAAATTTGTCTAACCGTGCGACTACACGTTTAACCTGGCAGGGCAGCCAAAATTTAGGCGGTCAGATTACTCCTGATGGTCGATTCCTGATTATGGTGAATCGCAGTAACTCGGGGTTCAATTTGGCAAAACAGGATTTGGAAACGGGTTCAGTACAAGTTCTAACAAAAACTTTGCTTGATGAGTCTCCAAGTATCGCGCCAAATGGTGGTATGGTCATATACAGTTCCATCTACAACAAGACCAACGTATTGTCGATGGTCTCAATAGACGGAAGATTTAAAGCTAGATTACCGGCAACAAATGGGCGCGTTCGAGCTCCTGCTTGGTCTCCGTTTTTATAGCATAGAAATACAAAATAAAGGAAAACAAGATGCAACTTAATAAAGTTCTTAAAGGGCTACTTATTGCGCTACCTGTACTAGCAGTGACAGCTTGTAGTTCAAGTGATGATGCTGCGAGCAATTCTGGCTCTGAAACAACAAACCAAACAACATCTGGCGAAGCTGGTCAGGTTGATACAACCGTTGTTTCTCCAATGGACGAAAGCGGTCAACTTTCTGAGCAAGAGCTAAAAGAGCAAGCTCTACGTGAAACTCAAACAATTTACTTCGCATTCGACAACGCAACGATCGCTGGCGACTACGAAGAGATGCTGGCTGCACACGCGGCATACCTAACTAAAATGCCAAGCCTTAAAGTGACTATTGAAGGTCACGCCGATGAGCGTGGTACTCCAGAGTACAACATCGCACTTGGTGAGCGTCGTGCACAAGCTGTTGCTAAATACCTGGAAGCACTAGGTGTTCAAGCGGATCAAATTTCAATTGTAAGCTACGGTGAAGAGAAGCCTCTTCTTCTGGGCCAATCTGAAGAAGTATACGCTAAGAACCGCCGTGCAGTTCTAGTATACTAATCTGAGGATGAACCTCATGTTCAGTAACCTAAAGCGCGTGATCACGCTTACGTTACTGGCAAGTGCAGCGAACACTGCGTTCGCTGCACCAGCTCCAGTATCTGATCTCAGTAATAATTCATCTAACAGTAACAGCGTTTCAGCTGTTCGCTCTGCTTCATCTGAAACCGATGTGCAGCGTTTAGAACGACTGCTTGATAACAGTAATCGTGTTCGTGTACGCATGCAGCAGCAGTTAGATAATATGGCTCTCGAAATTAATGAATTACGTGGGCAGATAGAAAAGAATAACTACGACATGCAACAAATGCTTCAACGCCAGCGAGAACTTTTTGTTGAGCTTGATAAAGTGCGTAGTGAAGCGAAAAAGCCAGCCGCTGTTGTTACTCCTTCTGATGATGACGAAGTACCACCAAAAGGTACATTCAGTAGTGATGCGGATGAGCAAGCAGCCTATCAGAATGCTGTTGACCTGATTTTAAAGAAACGTGACTACTCCGGTGCGATAGACGCTTTTCAACAGTTCCAAAAAGATTATCCAAACTCGAACTTTGCCCCCAACGCACATTATTGGCTTGGGCAGTTATATTTTGCGAAGAAGCAAGATAAAGAAGCGGTGACAAGCTTCGCCGCTGTGATTACCTACAAAGACTCTAATAAGCGTGCGGACGCTTTGGTTAAATTGGGTGACATTGCAGCACGCAACAATAATGCTGAACAGGCGGCTAAGTATTATCAGCAGGTGGTTGATGAATACCCGAATAGTTCGTCGGCCAAAGTGGCAAGTGAGAACCTGAAATAACAAATAAGAAGCTGCCTTAAGGCAGCTTCTTTGTTTTTCTATACACGAACTAGAGCTCAAACTAATTTGGATAAGGACAAAGGAAGTTTGAATCAGTTTTGCCTATATGATCTATGTCGGTGTACAATGCCCGAATTATAGGAAGTTGCATAGAGCAAGGGCAATGAACCATATTTTGGATAAAATCGACACTGTTTACCCATTTCCTCCGAAACCAATTCCTTTGTCGGAAGAAGATAAACAGACTCATGTTACGAACATCAAGAAGCTGCTTAAAGAGAAAGATGCAGTTTTGATCGCTCATTACTATACCGATCCTGAAATTCAGGCATTAGCTGAAGATACAGGGGGCTTTGTTGGCGATTCGCTCGAAATGGCCAAGTTTGGTAATCGCCATCCAGCCAGTACCTTGATTATTGCGGGTGTGCGCTTTATGGGTGAGTCAGCAAAAATACTCACACCGGAGAAGCGTATACTAATGCCGACACTCGAAGCTGAGTGTTCTCTGGATCTCGGCTGCCCGGTTGATAAGTTCTCTGAGTTCTGCGATGCACATCCTGATCATACAGTTGTGGTTTATGCCAACACCTCAGCAGCAGTTAAAGCAAGAGCGGATTGGGTTGTGACTTCCAGCATTGCGTTGGAAATTGTTGAGCAATTAGATTCTGAAGATAAGAAAATTATCTGGGGACCAGACCGTCACCTGGGCTCTTATATCGCCAATAAAACCGGTGCAGATATGTTGCTATGGCAGGGTGAATGCGTTGTTCATGACGAGTTTTCGGCAGATGCTCTGAAAAAAATGAAGAGTTTGTATCCGGAAGCGGCAATATTGGTTCACCCTGAATCACCGTCAAGTGTTGTCGAGTTAGCTGATGCAGTTGGCTCTACCAGTCAGTTGATCAAAGCTGCTAAAGCGTTACCTCAGCAGAAGATGATCGTAGCAACAGATAAAGGTATCTTCTTCAAGATGCAACAGTTAGTGCCTGAAAAGGAGCTGATTGAAGCACCAACAGCGGGAGCGGGAGCAACGTGTCGTAGCTGTGCCCATTGTCCGTGGATGGCGATGAATGGTTTAACTGCGATTGAAAAAGCACTGCGTGATGGTGGTAAAGAGCATGAAATCTTTGTTGATGAAGAGGTAAGGGTAAAATCTCTGATCCCGCTAAACAGAATGCTTGATTTCGCAGAGCAGCTTAACCTGCAGGTGAAAGGTAACGCTTAATAAGTCGCACAAAAAAGGCCAGTGAATGATTTTCACTGGCCTTGTTGTTTATAGGTTAAAATTACTCGGCTTCAGCGAGCGCTACACCTCGTTGTGTCAGACCGCAAAGCATGACTGGTATCGCCGTGTAGATCTCTTCAAACTGATCTAAACCTTCCATACCTTGTTCGTTTAACGTAGTCAGAGCCGTTTCTGGATCGTAAAGCATGCTTAGAGACAGCAACACACCACCTAATAAGGCATTGTCTTGACTATCTTCTGGCATCAATACTTCCCAGTCATCCCGCGCTAGCTGCCAACCTTGCAAAACACCTTCGCAAAAGTCTCGAACCTGCTGGTTAACAATTTCTTCTTCATCCAGTTCGTATCCCTGTGGCCATACCCAATTGCTATCGAGCAACTCTGAACGGTATTGGTTCCACATATCAATAATATGCTGGATATAAGTTTCCAATTGTTCACCATCACTAAATGGTGCAACATCTTCGCCCCCCCAAAGGAACGGCAGCCATTCCTGTGGCGGTAATACATGAGGAGAACAAGCCATTGCAGTAACAAAACCACGTGATTTTGCTTCATTCAGTAACTTATCTTCTAGCTCTGGCAGGTTAAGAATATCTTGTAAGGTCAAAATGAATTTCCATGCTTGGTACCAATAAATGCAATTGATCCAACGAGCTAACGCGGAGCCGTATTATCGATTGGTATGACTGAGAATTTAGTCGGTATCTTACCCTTAAACCGGGATGCGATGCGAGTGTCAACAATAAAAAACTTCATACACAGAGCGACAGAAAGTGGGCTTAGAAATGATAAGAGCTTATTGGTTTCAACAGATCATTTGTGACTTACTGAAAAGACAGAATTTGTACAATTTCTAGGTGTCGAGTGATAGATGCTGGTTCTGTTTTATTTTGTGGGTATTTATTCAGTAAACAATTAAAAATACAGTATCTAAAACTGCATTTAACATGATTTAATAGCGCCATTAACTGCCTTGTTTTGTATGGGTGGTGATCTGTATTGTAAATCCGCTGTTTGTTTGGTTATTTGTGCTAACCCTTTTGGGTTTGGCGCTAATTTTTGCTCTGTTTGTGAGGATGTTAATGAAAGCTCGTGGCCCATTTTGTATTCGTCATGCTGCTGCAGACACTTTCGCTATGGTTGTGTTCTGTTTTATTTCGGGAATGATGATAGAAATCTTTATTTCTAACATGACTTTTGAACAGTCATTGGCGTCACGCACGTTATCAATTCCTGTGAACATTGCTATTGCCTGGCCGTATGGCGTATTTCGCGATTTTATTCTCCGTCAGGGCAGAAAAATATCGTTAACGGGCTGGATGAAGAATCTGTCTGACCTGGTTGCATTTGTTTTATTCCAATCCCCAGTTTACGCCGCCATTTTATATACTGTTGGTGCATCTCCCGAGCAAATGTTGACAGCAGTGGCCACTAATGCAGCGGTTTCTTGTGGTATGGGCGTTGTTTATGGTTATTTTCTCGATCTCTGTCGCCGCTGGTTCAGGGTACCGGGATACTATCAGGCACTGTGAACATCTGGCGGAAGTGAGCTGAAAACATTCAATTTAGCTAATTAGTAGGCAAACAATCTGGCTATGGCGCTTTTTTTCAGTTTTTTCCTTGACCATCTTTAACAGAATCATTAAATTAGCGCCTCGTTAGCCAATATGGTTAACCTACGGTGAGTTGTCCGAGTGGCTGAAGGAGCACGCCTGGAAAGTGTGTATACGGCAACGTATCGAGAGTTCGAATCTCTCACTCACCGCCACATTCTATAAAAAGACGCCTTATGGCGTCTTTTTTACGTCTTAAGGAAATTAAATTACGGCGGTAATGATTGTTTAATTTCTGTCTTGTTTTCAGCACTTGATCAGTTAGATACTCTTTAGCCAATTGAGAATGTTATGCCACAATTCTTTATCGATAGTGTTGGGAACCATCTGCTTGTAATAGAATGCTTCCTGATAACTGCTATCTTCTGACATTAGTCCATGAGTTGGATAATTGCGTGCTGAAGTAAACCTTCGATTTTTCCATTCGTTATTAGTACAGGGGCTGATAATAAACGGAAGAGTGGTTTTCCTGATACCAACAATGCCTGATTCTCAGGCGTACTATAATATAAGCTTATCGTTTACTGTCTTTGCATTAACGTTTTGTATTTAAGTGCTTCATCTATATTAACTAGATTGTATATATAATTAATTGAACTAATGTAGTATTTTCTTGTTAGAAATAACGGCAACTTATGAATTGGGTTGTGATCACAGTTTTCTCTCCGGACGGTAAGGATAGCCATGAAGTTACAGGTATTGCAGGTATTCATCGGTGTTCTGATTGCGCCTTGTATCGGTTACGCAAATACTGACATGGTTCACTTTAGAGGGTTTGGTTCAGTAAGTGCGGTTTACTCTGACTCCGAGTTTTTAGCGTTTCGGCGTGATATGACACAGGAAGGGAAATTGCGTCAACTGAGTTTGGTTCAGGATTCCCTCTTGGGTCTGCAGTCCGACATCTATTTTAATGATGCATTTAAAGCCTCCATTCAAGTTGTCGCAAAAGACCGGGTTAACAACAGTATCGACGACTCAGTGACCTGGGCGAACGTGAGTTACGATTTTAATAATGCCTGGAACTTTCGTGCTGGCAGAATTGGTAGTGATCTGACTCTTATTGGCGACGTAGGCAATATTAGCTACTCCTATGAATGGGTCAGGCCCCCAGTTGATTTTTATGGGGCAATTCCTTTTTATTCGTTTGATGGGGGAGAATTACTCTATCGTCACTCTTTTGCAAAGGGCCACCTTAACGCAAAATTGTTCTATGGCCGTTCTGGCGGCAGTTTTAAATACAAATCCAGTGAGTCTGAGTTTGAACTTGTTCCGTTTGCCGGTGCGTCAATCCGCTATGAGAATGGTGGGTTTACATACAGAGCCGCTTACGCAAGAACGGAGATTGATTCTACTCAGCAATCGGGTTACGACTCTTTACGTAGTGCATTATTAGCAAATTCTTATCTACCCGGGGTTGGTGAGACTTTCAAACAATTAGATAGTCATCATTCCCCTATTGATTATTACACGATGGGATTTGAATACCGCTATCAAAGCTGGAAGTGGCTGGCCGAAGCTTCTTATATGGATACAGATATACAGGCAGTGCTTCCTGCTATGTCTGCTTATACTGGCTTGGTAAAACGGATAGATAACTTTGCCTTCTACGGCCTGTTAGCCCATGCGAGAACGACTAAATCACCAGCCTCAGCAAGCTCCGAACTACCGGATATATATCGAGTTGCCATACAATCAGTTCTGGATGCCACTGATTTCGAGCAGAGTACGGCATCATTAGGAGTACGATGGGATGTGGCTCCGAATGTCGCTCTAAAAGGCCAATGGGACAGAAGTTGGGTCGCAGCAAACAAAGATTACCTATGGGATGGTAAGCCTGTTACAACGGACGAGCAGGTCAATGTATTCACTCTTAGTATGAGCTTTGTATTTTGATGCTGATGAATAAACATACAGTCTTACTAATAATTATACTAATGAGCGCTCCTATTAAGGGGTGGGGACAAGAGCTGCTCGTGATCGTGAATAAAGATAACCCGCTTGACAGTATAACCAAACAACAGGTTATTGATCTGTTTATGGGGCGTTCACCATATTTTCCAACTGGTGACGCGGTGGTAAAACTGGACGCTCCAAGTTCTTCGGATGTACGGGAGAGTTTTTATCAGTCCTTAGTCCAGATGTCGCTTCCTGAAGTCAATGCGTATTGGGCACGTTTAATGTTTAGTGGTAGAGCAACACCTCCAATGTCAGTTCCTAAAGAAGAGGATATTTTAAAGCTGGTAGCAAGTAATTCGAATGCGATTGGGTATATACCCCGGGAATCGATAGGAGAATTGAATAACGATGTTAAAACAGTTTTCGTTATATCAATGGATTAACAGCCGTATTGGGTTGAAGTTAATGGCGGCCATTTTTGTCGTAGCCATTATTTTTATTCCTGTAACAAGCTTAGTCAGTTATCAATATACATTTGCAGGGGAGCAAAAAGCGGCAAATCAACGTGTTCGTCAATTGGTGGATATGGTGAGAGATAATGCTGCGATGGCTGCCTATTTATCGGACAATTCTCTGGCTTCTGAAGTTGTGTCAAGTTTATCTGAAAACCCGGAAATCAAAGCAGTAAGCTTTAGTATTAATGAAGACTCACAATTTATTTCTGGTACGATTCCTTCAGCACAAGGGGATATGACAGAAATACTATCGACGTCTTTTAGTCGAGAAGAGGTTGGGCAGTTAGAGTTATTTCTGGATTATTCCTATATTAATTACCACGCTCGGGACAAGGCAATATCGCTGGTGGTATGGCAAACTTTTCTTCTGTTTTTGATCTTATTGTGTGTTTATATAATTTTTCGCCAGGTGGTTACGCAGCCACTGAATAGGCTACTAGAGCAAATTGATAATACGCCAGTCGATGGGATCCAGTCTGGTAAAGAGATTCAGGTATCCTCAAATGATGAGATTGGTTTTCTTGCTCAAAATACCAATCAATTAATGAGCCGAATTGCCAGTTTCTATCGAAGTGAAGCTGAACAGGATCGACGAATATTAAAGCTTGAACGCCAGTTTCGCATTATCTTTGAGTATTCATACGCAGGCATTGCACTGTTGAATGATAACAATCAGGTTTATCTTGCTAATACGTCATTTAAAAACACGATCAAATGCAGCAATTGTGAAGATCAGATTATCTATCTTCCGAGTTTCTTTGATGATGGCAGTGAATTTGAGTCGTTACTTAAACAGGTCAGAGAGGCGGGAAAAAGCTTATTCAGAGATTTTCGGTTAAAGAATCATCCGGATGTTTGGCTGCGGGTTTTATTCTCTTATGTTGAACATGATCAAGCTGGCCAACTAGAGAAGTTTGTTGAGTTAGTTGTCTATGATATTTCTGACCGAGCCCATAAAGAAAAAGTCTTTGTTTATAATGCCACTCATGATGCGTTAACCGGAATATATAATCGACGAGGTGCCGAGAGTCGCTTTATTGAACTTAATCATCGGGCGCAAGCAAATGGTACCCACTTGGTTATTATCTGGCTGGATTTAAACGACTTCAAAATCATTAATGATGAGCATGGACATGAGGCGGGTGATATTGTCCTTAAAGAACTAAGCTCGCGTTTACGTAGCGTAACACGGCCTGACGATATTGTTGCGCGTTGGGGAGGTGATGAGTTTATCGTTGCCTGTAACTTGCAGAACCTGGATGTGTTAACAGATATCCTTCGAGATTTGCAGTATGCCTTTACCCAGAGCATTGAAATTAGTGATGATCTAAACGTTACGGTAGGCGCAAGTATCGGTGTCAGTACTTCATCACAAGTTGGTTATGATGTGGAGCAACTTATTATCAGAGCTGATCAGATGATGTATCGGGTTAAACAGCAGGGGAAAAGCGGGTTTCAAATATACAAACAGTAAATGAGTTGTCGCTTAACCGTTCTGAACTGCCAGTCGGTTGTGGTAAATTATTGAATCATCACAGACCCTAGTGACAGAGATTAAATAATGAATAAGGATAAGTTGCTGCAACAATTGCGTGAGAACGAGTGTTTAGATTTGATTGAATTATATCAGTCCGACACTGACCAACATTTTTACAGTTCTGTTGGGGCACTTTATGATCTGAGAGAGCAGCATCAACTGACAGCTCGCATCTCAAGGTTTAAAACAGAAGTAGAGAATTTAACCCGGGATATTGATGCTGAAGCGATTACGCCAGAACAGTTTAAGCAACTGACCCGAACATTAGACTTGAACCAGAGAACGCAAAAAGTGGCGCGTTATATTCAAACTCAAGACAACCATATGACTTTTGCCAAACCAGTAGATTTGGTGATGTTTGGTGACTCCATTACCGAATGGGGACCTTGGCACGATGCTATATCCATACCTTTAGCAAACCGTGGGTTAGGTGGCGATACCACCGATGGTATGTTACGTCGTATTGAAGTGACGACCGTCTGCCAACCGAAGCTTGTTTGTGTTATGGCCGGTATTAACGATCTGGCTCAGGGCTATAGTGTTGAAGAAATCACCCAGAATTATGAGCAAATGTTGAACTTTTGGCAAGCGAGGGATATTGATATTTGGGTGCAGTCAACCTTGTATGTTGGTCAGAGACTGAGTCAGCTTAATCCACTCGTTACGGAGTTAAATAGTAACCTTCAACGACTGTGTCAGGAAAAACAACTTCGTTTTATCGATGTGAACCGGATTTTATGTCCTGATGGGGGGTTACCGCTACAATGCAGCGCCGATGACTTGCATTTGAATGCTTTTGCTTATGGGCAATGGATAGCACATCTGCACCATTTATTCGTGGAATACTTCTGATTTGTCTCTATACGAGAATACCTGTTAAACACAGCGGTATAAGGTGAACAATGATTAAAAACTGCCTTTTTGATAGGTTTTTTATCCACTATCAAATGGCTTTAGTTTTTGGTATGAATCGGTGCGGAAATGACGAGCTGATTTATACATAAACGGGATAGAAAAACGCCAGAAGATTTCTTCTGGCGTGAGTAAGTTATAGATTAACTTTAGGGGAGCTATTCATAGATCTTTGACTGAGCTGGCTGGTTAGAACCACCCCAGCCGCGGTACATACCTTCGGTATTAAACGGCAGAGTGATATTCCCGTTGTTATCAACAGCGATAATACCGCCACTGCCGCCAGTGCTTGGCAGATCTTTAAATACAACATGATTAGATGCCTGCTCCAGGCTTTCGTTAGCCAGCATCATACGTGACGAAATGTTGTGAGCGACGACATGACGTAAGAAGTGCTCGCCATGCCCCGTCGCTGAAACAGCGCAACTCTGATTATTGGCGTAGGTACCGGCCCCAATAACCGGAGAGTCACCAATTCGACCATACTGTTTATTAGTAATCCCCCCGGTTGATGTCGCAGCTGCCAAATTGCCATGCTTGTCGAACGCAACAGCCCCTACAGTGCCATACTTATAGTCATTATCGGTTGGTTCAAGAATAACTTCCTGAGCTTTTAACGCCGATTGAAGCTGTTGATAACGCATCTCGGTAGAGAAGTAGGTATTATCTACCTCAACTAAACCGACATCACGGACAAATTGTTCAGCGCCTTCACCGCCAAGGTATACGTGTGGTGAGCTATCCATAACAGCACGAGCCACGTTGATTGGGTTTGGACTGAAACGTATACCTGAAACAGCTCCAGCATCAAGCGTTTTGCCACACATAATAGAAGCATCAAGCTCATGTTTACCTTCATGGTTAAAAACGGCGCCTTTCCCAGCATTAAACCAAGCACAGTCTTCCAACTGATTGACCGCGACCTGTACAACATCGAGTGCATTAGCACCTTCTTTCAGGCTGGCTAATCCGTCGTCAATAATACCTTTTAAAATATTGGTAATTTCCAGTTCCTGCTCAGGCGTTAATTTCCCTTTAGACATAGCACCTGCACCACCGTGAATAGCGATGGAATATTCGTTTAACATAGATTTCCTTAATGATGAATCAGCTGATTTAGAAACTCGCGCGTGCGAGGTGATTTTGGCGCTGAGAAAAATTCTTCAGGACTGTTTTCTTCAACAATTTGTCCTTGATCCATAAAAATGACTCGGTCGGCAACCTTACGGGCAAATCCCATTTCGTGAGTGACACACAGCATGGTCATACCTTCACTCGCTAGATCGGTCATTACATCCAGTACTTCTGAAATCATTTCAGGATCGAGTGCAGAAGTCGGTTCATCGAACAGCATAACTTCAGGGTTCATACATAGTGCTCGTGCGATAGCAACTCGTTGTTGCTGACCGCCAGACAACTGGCTCGGATATTTATTGGCTTGATCCTGGATCTTCACTTTTTCAAGCAGAGCTAAGGCTTTCTCAATCGCTATAGCTTCTTTGGTTCCAAGGTTCGATGTTTGTGGTAATACGCAGTTTTCCAACACCGTCAGGTGAGGAAAAAGGTTGAATGACTGGAAGCACATACCGACTTGTTTACGCAATTCGATAAGATCTTTCGGTGTATCACTGACTTCCTGACCAAAGACATTAAGTGAGCCAGACTGATGTTTCTCCAGTTGGTTAATGCAGCGGATTAGCGTTGATTTACCTGAGCCAGAGGGGCCACAGATGACAATCCGTTCACCTTTTTTAACGCTCAAATTGATATCGCGTAGAGCATGGTATGAGTCGTACCACTTATTTAGATTTTCGGTATTGATGACTTCCATGTAATTACTTCTCCTGAATGGTCATTATTTTAAGCGGCGTTCTAAGTGAGCAGCGTATTTTGAAAGTGAAAAACAGCAGATAAAGAAAAATACGGCTAGAAAGGCATACATTTCGTTTTCTAATCCAACCCATTTCGCATTTGATAGGGTGCTTGAAGCAATGCCGACGATATCGAGCTCTCCAACGATCATCACCAGAGTGGTCTCTTTTAAAATACCGACGAAATGATTAAGTAGAGATGGGATAGAGTTCTTTAGTACTTGTGGAAGAATGATTTGTCCCATCATTTTCCAGTAGCCGAACCCTAGCGCCTGAGCTGCTTCAAATTGTCCCTGTGGGATGGACTGAAGACCACCGCGGATGGTTTCAGCCATATAAGCTGCGGTAAAAAGAACCAAAACAGCAACAACGCGCAGCAGTACATCAAACTCCTGACCCGGAGGTAGAAACAACTGAATCATTAGTGATGCCATGAAGAGTAATGTGATCACGGGTACTGAACGAACCAGTTCGATATAAGCCACACTTAACCAGTGAATGACCGGACGTTTTGAACGGCGACCCAAAGCCAATAAGATACCGAGCGGAAGGGCGAACACCATGCCAAAAATTGCTAGAAACAGAGTCAGCATAATGCCGGCAAACTTAGTGGTAGAGATAGACTCTAGGCCAAAGGTTCCGCCTTTTAACAACATCCACATAGCAAAAGGCAATACAGCGATGTAGCAAAGCATCAATAATTTATTGAAGCGTTTAATGTACAGCATCGGAATGGCGATAGCGGCCAGCCCGAACGCTACATCAACTCGCCACTGTTGTTCATCCGGATACATTCCATAAGTGAATAACTCAATTCGGTTTACAACCGGGAGCCAGCAGGCACCGCTTGAAACACACTCTGCTTGAGATTCACCGACAAAGGTCGCATCGAATATAAACCAGTTTAGTAGTGTTGGTATTAGCCAAACGATAAACAATAAACCTGCGATGGTTAGAACGGTGTTAAAAACCGATGAAAACAGGTTCTGACGGCTCCACTCTTTCCAACCAGCTTTTATTTCAATCGCTGGACGTGGCTCAATATATTCCATGATATTTTCATTTTGCATATTTTATTTTCCTACTGCCACGTGTGAGTTGTACCAGTTCATCAGTAAGCTCGTAACTAGGCTAAATACACAATAGGTCCCCATAACGATAATGATGCACTCGATAGCTTGACCTGTATTGTTTAAGGTTGTTCCTCCGGTCGATGACACTAGCTCCATAAAACCGATAACCACACCTAACGATGAGTTTTTGATGATATTGAGATATACGCTGGTGATTTGAGGAACCATCGGGTAAATGGCTTGTGGAACGATAAGCTTCCACATGATTTCAGAATCATTGAACCCGAGAGCTTTACCTGCTTCATGTTGCCCTTTTGAAATAGATTGAATACAACCGCGAACGATCTCCGCAATGTAACTAGCACTATAAAAAGAAAGGGCAATCCAAAGTGCAACCAGCTCAGGAATGACGATCATGCCGCCCTGAAAATTAAACCCGGTCAGTTTTGGTGTACTGTAGTCAAAATTTCCTGACATCAGAGTAAAGATAAACACGAGCATTGGTAGCGATACGATGATAGCAATTACGCGAGGCCAAAGAACGGGATTAAACCCCGTCCATTTTGCTCTCTGAATCACTGAACGCCGATAGAAGAAAGCAAGGCAAGATGAGACAATAAGTGCTAAAAATACGTATCCACCCCATCCGGCTAATGACAGGTGTGGAATAGCTAAGCCTCGGTTCGAAAGGTAAATGTTATCAGCTAGTTGAATACTATTGCGCACGGAAGGCAGACTCAGAAAGAGGGCATACCACCACACAAGTTGGACGACCAGTGGAACATTCCTTACGAATTCCACGTACGCACGACATAAACGATTCACCACCCAGTTATTTGATACCCGGCCAACACCGATAATGAAGCCGATAATAGTCGCCAGAATAATACTTAAAAAGGAAACGAGAAGTGTGTTAGCGACACCTACGTAGTAGGCTTTAAGGTACGTATCGTTTTGGTCGTAATCCAGTAAGCTGAATGTTATGTCATAGCCTGCACGTTCGCCGAGAAAGTCGAAACCTGTCGTGATGCCTAGTTTAGCGATATTTTCAGAGGCATTAGTACCTAAGTACAAAAATAAGAGTGTAACCGTAATTAAAAGTAGAGCCTGCTGGCCCCAATCGATTAAGGTTCCTTTAGTTAATTTCATTTGTGATCCTAGCCTATCCATGGAATATCAGCCCATACCGATAGATATGGGCTGACAGAGTTAAGAAGATTAACGGAAAGGAGGGGCGTACATCAGGCCACCGTCTGTGTATAAAGCATTGGCACCGCGTTCAAACTTCAGTGGTGAGTTAACTCCAACATGGTGAGCAAATATTTCACCGTAGTTACCGGTTGCTTCAATCGCTTTAAGTGCCCAATTCTGATTTAGTCCCAGATCAGTACCGAGGCTGCCTTCGCTACCAAGCAGGCGTTTTATCGCTGGTTTAGCTGATGAAGACTTAGCGAGTTCTTCAGCATTTTGCTGGGTGACATTGAGCTCTTCCGCTTCAATGAGTGCATTACCGACCATGGTCACAATGTCACGCCACTCGTTGTCGCCTTGTTTTACGTATGCACCCAAAGGCTCCTTAGAGATAACTTCAGGAAGAATGATATGTTCATCTGGGTTTTTAAACAGAGTACGGCGAGCCGCAAGACCAGTTACATCATTGGTCAGAGCATCACAACGGCCTTTTTGGTATGCTGCGTACAGCTCTTCTGTTTTTTCAAATACGACAGAACGATATGTGAGCCCCTTTGAACCAAAGTAATCTGCTAGGTTATGTTCAGACGTTGTTCCTGGAGACAAACAGAACGTAGCTCCGTCAAGCTCTGTAGCAGACTTAACACCTAATGATTTACGTGTCATAAAGCCCTGACCATCGTAGAACCAAATAGTTGTAAAATCAGCGCCCAATTTTGCGTCACGAGAAACCGTCCAAGTAGTTGAGCGAGACAGAATATCGATTTCACCTGAAGCTAAAGAGGTAAAGCGGTTTTTCGATGTTGTTGTAATGTATTCAACTTTTTCAGCATCACCTAAAACGGCTGCTGCAACTGCCCGGCAATAATCGACATCCATTCCTGTCCATTTGCCTTGGTCGTTGATGTATGAAAAGCCCATTTTGTCACTTGAGATACCACATTTTAGAGTGCCTCGTTGAATCACATCATCTTTAAGGTTTGCATAGCTACTGGTTGAAAAACCAACTGACAATAATCCTGATACAAGGAGTCCTATAGCTTTTAGCTTCATCGTAAGTCCTTTTATTTCTATGGTTTGATAGGTTTATGACTAAATAATTCCTTTTTCTTTGTCTACAATCTATGCGTTTAATAGGGGAGATTGGAAGCATTTGATGTCTTGTATTTTGCATGAGTTATGCAAAAATTCGATAACGTTGTATTTAAGGAAGCAAGGAATGAATGTTCGTTGGTTAAAGGATTTTATTACGCTGGCTGATTGCCAAAAATTTTCACTGGCAGCTCAACTGAATGCATCATCACAGGCTGCTTTCAGTCGTCGTATACAGCAGTTAGAGCAACACCTGAATGTTGAATTATTTGATAGAAGCCGTACGCCAGTAAAGTTGACTCCTGAAGGAAAAAGGCTTTACCCGGTTGCAGCAGAAATGGTTCAAATGGCTGAGCGTTGTGAAGAGATGGTAGCCAATAAACCTAATCCTATGGTGTTCGCTTCTTTGCATACCTTAGCCTGTAACTTTTTCCCCCAGTGGTTTTCTCAAATACTCAAACGTATGAAGACACCACTTGTCAGTAGTATTGATTCAGGTGTTCGTTCCGTAACTGGATATCAGGCGGCTTTACAATCACAACGTGCAGATTGTTTACTATTCTATCAAAGTGATGAAGCGGCACGTTATTTTGAATCTGATGAGTTTGAAGTGTTAAAGCTGGCTGATGATACGCTTATTTGGGTATGTGGCTCTACGTTTTCGTTGGATGTGCTAGAACAAGCATCAATTCCCCATCTTACTTATGCACCATCTTCTCAGTTGCTAGAGTTATCGCTACCTTTGCTTAATGCGACACCTCACGCGAAAAAGTTATCTGTTGTTTTTCAGTCAACGATTTCCGAATCACTATTACCAATGGCAATTCACGGTAATGGTGTGGCTTGTATCCCATATTCCGTTGCCAAAGAATATATCGATGATGGCAGGCTGATTCATATATGGCAGCAATACAGTGCGGCATTAGAAATCGTGTTGGTTAGACTGTCAGATTCTAAAAATCCACATCCTTATATCCAGGAACTGTTTGAACACGCGAAGGTACTTGCTGAATAAGTGGCTGTTATGAAGTGAAAATTTGGCATCAGCTTCTAAATTTGACTAACGATATATCTCATAATTGATCAATCATAGTTTCCAGTATGACTGGCGGTTTCAAACTTGTGTAATTATTCGATTTTTCGATGATACAACAAGGATAAACAATGAAAAAAACGTTAGTCGCTACAGTAATGGCTTTGGCTATGATCGGACAGGCAAATGCTTCGGAGTGGGGGTATCATGGTGAGCATGGGCCTGAATTCTGGGGTAAGGTGTCAGCCACATGCGCTCAGGGGAAGAATCAGAGCCCGATCGATATTAGTGGTGTGACAAAAGCGCAGTTAAAGGCTCTGAAGTTTGATTATTCTGGGCAGGCCATCTCTGTTACCAATAATGGTCACACACTGCAAGCTGCTATTTCCGAGTCTAATACCCTGTTGGTTGATGGCAAGGCTTTTGAATTAAAACAGTTTCATTTCCATACTCCCTCTGAAAATCATGTGGATGGAAAATCTTATCCGCTTGAAGCGCACTATGTGCATTCAGATGAAGCCGGGCATTTAGCCGTTGTTGCTTTGTTTTTTAAATTAGGTGAAGCAAACCCTGACTTAGAAAGGCTGTTAGCGGTTGCACCTAAATCGGAAGCAAAAGCCGGTCTTGTCAAACCATTCGATGTAGCAGCGCTGTTACCAAAGGAAAAGCAGTACTATCGTTTTAATGGCTCTTTAACCACACCACCGTGCTCTGAAGCGGTTCGCTGGCTGGTGTTGAAGCAGCCGTTAACCATTTCACCATCTCAGGTTAAGCAGTTTGAACAATTAATGGGCCATAACAATCGCCCAGTTCAGCCAATAAATGCCCGTATCGTATTGGGGCAGTAATCATTCTCAAGCCTGCTTGACCTGATCAGGTAGGCTTCTTAGTTTCGTTTCTTTCCTTTTATGTTGTTTTGCCAATTAGATTTGGTTCTCAACTGATTTGTCACAAGTGTGAACAGTCTAACGTTAACTTTGGAAAAATGACCGATTTAATGCTCAAGCGATAAAAATATCAAAGGTTGTTCTATTCAATATCTCCTAATTTGGTTATCAGAATAAGGAGCATTGGTATGAAGGATCTGATTGCCGTAGATTTAGGAGCATCAAGCGGACGAGTTATCTTAGGTCGTTTTGAACAGGGTAAACTGAGTCTTACTGAATATCATCGTTTTAGTAACGGCGTGGTGAATGATGAGGATAATCAGCTTTGCTGGGATCTCGATTCACTACTCACTGAGATAAAAGCAGGTATTGAGAAAGTGCAGTCAGACGGCATTGTGGTCGACTGTATGGGAATCGATACCTGGGGTGTGGATTTTGCCTTGCTTGATAAACATGGAAATACGCTTGGTAAAACCGTTTCCTATCGTGACAATCGTACCAATACTATTTTTGATGATGTGGTTTCCAAACTGGGCAAAGATACCATTTACCAAACTATCGGCATCCAGTTCCTCCCTTTCAATACGATTTATCAATTAGCCGCTGTGGTTAAGAGCCAGCCTGAATGGCTGAGTGATGTCAGCCGTTTGTTGCTCATTCCCGATTATTTAGGTTTCAAACTGACTGGCGTTCCCCATTGTGAATATACCAATGCCAGTACAACCCAGCTTCTGAACTGCCAGACTTACGACTGGGATAAAAATCTGCTTGAAAGCATTGGTGTTTCAGCAAGCTGGTTTTTAAAACCGAGCTTACCGAACCAAATTATTGGTCGTTATTACCCAGATGAACAAGAGCCCATCCCGTTGGCATCTATTGCGAGCCACGATACTGCGTCAGCCATTGTTGCTTTACCTCAAGGAGGTGAAGAGTGTGCTTATATCAGTTCAGGTACTTGGTCTTTAATGGGCATTGAGAGTGATGAAGCTATCACTCACGAAGTCGCGCAGCGTTTCAATATTACCAATGAAGGTGGTGCAGAACGCCGGTTCCGAGTTTTGAAAAACATTATGGGTTTATGGCTTATCCAGAATGTTCAAAAAGAGTTGGGTGACTACAGCTTTCCTCAGTTGGTGGAGCTGGCACAAGCATCAGAGCCATTCCGTAGCTTGATAAACCCTGATGATATTTGTTTCTTAAGCCCAGAGTCGATGATTCAAACGATTCAAGGTTACTGCGCTAACAATGCCCAACCAGTCCCGACAACTCCCGGGGAGCTGGCTCGTTGTGTGTTTGAAAGCTTAGCCTTTCAATACAAAAAAGTGTGGGTTGAGCTTAACGAGTTACGTCACGGCCGATTACAGAAAATACAAATCATCGGTGGCGGCAGTCAAAACGAATTTCTCAATCAGTTATGTGCGGATGCATGTGAGTGTGAAGTGTCTGCAGGGCCTGTAGAAGCATCGGCATTAGGTAACCTTTGTGGGCAGCTTATTGCACTAAATGAAATCAATAACGTGAAGCAAGCAAGACAAATCGTTCGAGATTCTTTCCCAATGAAAACGTATACGCCTGTTGCTTTAAACAGCGTTGCATTTGGTGAGCATTGGAATCGATTCATGTCGTTAATTTAAAAGGTCAAAAGGCCAATAAACAAAGAGTGTGAACTGATGAACGCAGATCAAATCAATTCAAATTATGAGTTAGCCAAGCAGGCTTTTAGTGAATTAGGTGTCGATGTTGATGGTGCGCTAGAAACATTGAACAAAATTACCATTTCTATGCACTGCTGGCAGGGCGATGACGTTTCTGGTTTTGAAAATCCGGATATGGCGTTAACTGGTGGTATTCAAACAACGGGCAACTATCCTGGCAAAGCTCGTACACCGGAACAGTTACGTAGTGACATTAACGAAGCCATGAGGCTCATTCCGGGTGCTTTACGTTTGAATTTACATGCGTTGTACCTGGAAGCTGATCAGCATGTTGATCGAGACCAAATCAAACCAGAGCATTTTAAGAATTGGGTAGAGTGGGCGAAAGAGCGCAAAGTAGGTCTGGATTTCAACCCCTCTTGTTTCTCGCACGAATTGAGCGATGACAACATGACCTTAACTCACCCAGATGAAAAGATTCGTCAGTTCTGGATTGATCACTGTATCGCGAGTCGTAAAGTCTCTGAGTACTTCGGTAAAGAGCTCGGTACGCCATCAGTGATGAACATCTGGATTCCGGATGGCTACAAAGATATTCCTGTTGACCGTTTGGGCCCTCGACAGCGTTTGATGGATTCGCTAGATAAAATTATTGCTGAACCAATTTCTAAGGAATACCACAAGGACGCCGTGGAATCGAAGTTGTTTGGTATAGGTACTGAAGCGTACACCGCAGGTTCGAACGAGTTTTATCTTGGCTATGCAAGCAGCCGTAACATTATGCTTTGCTTAGATGCCGGGCACTTCCATCCAACAGAAGTTATTTCAGACAAAATTTCCTCTGCATCACTTTATGTCGATGAAATGTTGCTACACGTCAGCCGCCCAATCCGCTGGGACAGTGACCACGTAGTCCTACTTGATGATGAAACACAAGCGATTGCTTTTGAAATTGTACGTAACAACCTGATTGACCGCGTCAATATTGGTCTGGATTTCTTTGATGCGTCTATCAACCGAATTGCTGCATGGGTCATTGGTACACGAAACATGCGTAAAGCATTGCTAAGAGCATTGCTAGAGCCAAGTGAGCAAATGAAAAAAGCTGAGCTGTCTGGTGATTACACTACTCGACTAGCCATGATGGAGGAAAACAAATCTTTACCTTGGGCTGCGGTATGGAATTACTACTGTATGAGCCAAGACGTTCCGGTTGGTTTGAACTGGTTGGAACAAGTTAAAGAGTACGAGCAGGAAGTGCTGCTCAAACGTTAAGTTCTAACAAGCTGTTAAGAACGACCTCCAGCTACTTTAAGTAGCTGGAGTGAAATAATAATTAAACCCCTACAACGTGAAACAAAACTATAAAAGAACGGAGTTCTACAACATGAAAAAGAACATCAAAACACTTCTAAAAGGCGCAATGATTGCTTCAAGTATCGTTGCAAGTTTTGCTGCCGCTGCAGATGAATTGCGTATTGGTCTGGTTGTTAAAGCACAGGGTATCGGTTTCTTTGAAGCAGCGAACGTCGGTGCGCAACAAGCAGCGAAAGAAATCGGCGATGTAAATATCATCTACACTGGGCCTGTAACACCAACGGCGGAAGGTCAGATTGAAGTGATTAACTCACTGATTTCACAAAAAGTGGATGCGATTGTTGTTTCTGCCAACGACACAGACGCATTAGTTCCAATTCTTAAACGTGCACAAAAACGTGGTATCAAAGTTGTGTCGTTTGATTCAGGTGTTGCACCTGAAGGTCGTCAGGTTCACCTAAATCCATCAAGCAATGAGCTGATTGGCTTGATGAACGTTGAACTGGCGGACGTTGCTGTTAAGGCTACGGGTGCTGAAAAAGGTGATATCGCTATTCTTAGTGCTTCTCCAACCGCAACCAATCAGAACATCTGGATTGGTGAGATGGAGAAAGACCTTAAACAATTCCCTAACTTGAATTTGGTTGCAACTGTTTACGGTGATGACTTGGCGGATAAAAGCTACCGTGAAACTAAAGGCCTGATTGACTCTTACCCTAATCTAAAAGCGATTGTTGCACCGACTTCAGTAGGTATTGTGGCTGCGGCACAAGCAGTTAGTGATATGGGTAAAGTGGGCGAAGTGTACGTAACAGGTCTAGGTCTTCCTTCTGAGCTGGCTGGTCACGTTGATTCAGGCGCAGTGAAAAGCTTTGCTATCTGGAATCCGATTGATCTGGGTTACGCTGCAACTACTATCGCGGTTAACTTGATCAAAGGTGACTACACAGAAACTGAAGTAGACATGGGTCGAATGGGTAAAGCGACATTAGACAAAGACGGTAATGCAGCGATGTCTAAGCCGTTCGTGTATGACGCAACTAACGTTCATAAATTTGCAGGTATCTTCTAAAAACCAACAGATAGGGTCGGCAGGCCCTAATCATCTTTGAGTTTTATTGATGCATGAGCGCCTCAAATCTTGAGGTTTTGGGGCGCTCTAATAACAAAAGAGAAGAAGATTATTATGTCTGAATTAGAACCCATTTTTTCCCTGCGTAATGTCAGCAAACATTTTCCTGGCGTTAAAGCTCTGGACAAAGTAGAGCTTGATCTCTATCCGGGACAGGTCACCGCACTGATTGGTGAGAACGGTGCCGGCAAATCTACATTGGTTAAGGTGATGACTGGGATTCATGAGATTACTGAAGGCCAGTTGGTACTCGATGGACAAAAAATAGAATTGAAAACGCCGGATGACGCGCGAGCTTTAGGTATCACCGCTATTCATCAGGAAACAGTACTTTTCGATGAATTGAGTGTTGCCGAGAATATCTTTGCTGGTAACTACATGCTTCATCCATCAGGTAGGTTGAATTGGAAAGCGATGGAGCAGCGAGCTGACGAAATTTTAAAATCTATCGATGCACCCATTAACCCTAAAAAGCTGTTGAAAGAATTAAGCATCGGCCAACGTCATATGGTCGCGATTGCCCGAGCTTTGTCATTTGATGCTCGTATTGTTGTGTTAGATGAACCAACAGCAGCGCTATCGCATCGCGAGATCGAAGACTTTTATCAAATTGTCGAACGTTTAAAGAATAAAGGCTGCGCAATTTTGTTTATCAGCCACAAGTTCGATGAAATTTTCAGAATTGCAGACCGCTACAACATATTCCGCGACGGTTGCTATGTTGGTAGTGGTTTTATTGATCATGTCGAAGAGCAAGAGTTGGTTGCCATGATGGTAGGCCGAACGATCGAAAATGCCTATCCGAAAATTGAAGTTGCACGAGGTGTTAAACGTCTTGAAGTGAAACAATTCAGTCACCCTACTGAATTTGAAGGTATTAATTTCGAACTGCATGAAGGTGAAATTTTAGGTTTCTATGGTCTTGTTGGTTCCGGTCGTACGGAACTAATGCAGTCACTGTTTGGGATTACCAATGTTGCAAAAGGTGAAATTCGAATCGATGGAAATGAAATCTCTATTCGTTCGCCCAAAGATGCGATTAACTCTGGGATAGTTTACGTGCCAGAAGAGCGCCAAAGCCAGGGCGTAGTTCTTGAATTTCCTATTTATCAAAACATCAGCTTACCAAAACTTAGTGAAATAAATGATAACGGTATGATTCATGAAGACGCAGAATACTCGCATGCTGACACCTATGCACAAAAACTGCGGGTAAAAGCGCCGAACTGGACGGAAAAAGTCGAAAACTTGTCAGGAGGTAACCAGCAGAAAGTGGTTATCGGTAAATGGCTGTCAACCAAACCGAAAGTCATCATTCTTGATGAACCAACAAAGGGAATTGATATTGGCTCGAAAGCTGCCGTCCATCAGTTCATGTCTGAGCTAGTACAAGAGGGCCTAGCTGTCATCATGGTTTCATCTGAGTTGCCAGAAGTCATGGGTATGGCAGATCGCATTATTGTTATGCGTGAAGGTTTGATGGTGAAAGAGTTCCAGCGTGATGAATTCACCGCTGAAAACATCGTTGGAGCGGCTACAGGCCTAAGGAGTGCTTCATGAAAAGTTTATTCAAACAGAGGGAAGCACTATTGGCCCTCGTGATTGTGGTTATCGTCGGGCTTATTTCCATCATAGTTCCCGATTTTCTGGGCCTTAGTAATATGCTGTCGGTGTATAACGATACCTCGATTCTTATTATTCTTGCTCTAGGGCAGATGCTGGTCATTATTACCCGTTGCATCGACCTTTCAGTGGCTGCAAACGTTGCTTTGACAGGTATGGTGGTCGCTACACTCAATAATACTTACCCTGAAATGAGCGTGCCTTTGATTATCTTAGTTGGTGCATGTCTGGGTACGGTATTAGGCATGATCAATGGCTTCTTTGTCTGGAAAATGAATATCCCGGCGATTGTGGTGACATTGGGCACCATGAGTATTTATCGCGGTATCGTATTCCTCATCAGTGATGGTGCATGGATCAATGCTCACCAGATGACCGAATCTTTCTTGAGTATTCCTCGCTCTAGTGTGCTCGGTTTACCCGTATTAAGCTGGTGTTCAATTTTTGCTATTGGCGCTGTGTACTACTTAATGCGTCATCGTCAACTTGGCCGCAAAGTCTACGCAGCAGGTAATAGTCCTACCGCAGCATTCTATACCGGTATTAATGTCGGCAAAATTCAATTTATCGCATTTACTGTTTCTGGTTTGTGTGCAGGTTTATCAAGTTACCTGTGGATTTCCCGTTACGCAGTTGCGTATGTTGATATCGCCAATGGTTTTGAACTTCAGGTTGTTGCGGCATGCGTTATCGGTGGGGTAAGTATCGCTGGTGGTACAGGTACGGTACTTGGCTGTGTATTAGGGGCGATATTCCTGGGTGTGATTAATAACGCACTTCCTGTTATTGGCGTCTCTCCATTCTGGCAAATGGCTATCTCAGGTTCGGTCATCATTATTGCGGTTGTCGCAAACTCTCGTTCGGAGCGCAAGCTTGGACGCATCATTTTGAGAAAAGCGGTGCAGAACGCGTAGCCGGAACTGATTGGAGATCGAATTATGGAAAACGTAAATAACAACTTGTTGAATAACGAGATGAAGCCAAAATCCAAGAGTAAATGGCTCTCTAACCTGATTTCATGGGAAGGGTTCTTGCTATTAACCGTGGTGCTTGTCTTTATTCTTAACTGTTTTGCATCACCGTATTTCTTAGACCCGTGGTCTTTGTCTGATGCGACATTTAACTTCACGGAAAAAGCAATAATAGCTCTGCCTTTGGCGCTGGTGATTATCGTCAGAGAAATTGATATTTCGGTAGCAGCGATTATCGCGCTCTGTTCGGTAGCCATGGGGATGGTTGCTCAGCAAGGCTTTGGGGTAGAGATTGTCTGCTTAACCGGCTTAGTGGTAGGTACCATGTGTGGCTTGTTTAATGGCCTGTTAGTGACACGTATGAACATTCCTTCGATTGTGGTCACTATCGGTACCATGAGTCTGTTCCGTGGTATTGCTTATATCGTACTGGGAGATAAAGCGATTCGTGAATACCCAGATGGTTTTGACTTCTTTGGTCAGGGCTATGTCTACTCATATTTCAGCTTTGAGTTTGTCTTCTTCCTTGTGATGGCTGTGGTTTTTTATTTCTTACTACAAAGAAGTAACTTTGGCCGACGTACGTATGCAATTGGTAATAACCCTACGGCAGCTTATTACTCCGGAATCAATGTGCAGGGGCATAAACTTCTACTATTCGCACTGGTTGGTCTGTTTAGTGGCATCGCTTCGATTATGTTGACTTCACGTTTGGGCAGTACCCGTCCAACAATTGCAATGGGTTGGGAGCTAAACATTGTTACGATGGTGGTATTAGGTGGCGTCAGCATTTTGGGTGGTTCAGGCACGATTGTCGGTGTGGTTCTGTCGATATTCCTAATGGGATTAGTAACGGCTGGACTGGGTCTACTTAATGTCCCGGGGATCGTTATGTCTATCATCATCGGCATGATGTTAATCAGTGTTATTGCTTGCCCGGTTATCCTCAAGCGTCTGGCTAACAAGAAAAAAGCCTAGTTCGAATGCGGTGAGCAGCTAGGTTGCTCACCGTAAATGAAAGAGATCTGAGCATCTCAATTTTAAGGAAGTTTTCATGAAGACAATACAACCGAATGAAGCCGTATTGGATCAAATCAGTAAAGTTTCAGAGGTCGGCGAGTATCTTTGGCAGCGAGAGTGGGCGGAGAGAAACGGCGGTAATATCTCTGTTGATGTGACAGAAGTTTTTGGTGACGTGCCACAAGACCTTAGCGGCTTCGCACATAACATTCTTAAATCCGTGGGTGAATTTGCGTTTCCAAAAGAGAGTGCGGGGCATATCTTCTTTGTGAAAGGTACCGGACAACGTATTCGCGAATTACGTAACCCTGAAAAAGCGGGCTGTATTTTACGAATTGATGACCAAGCGAAGGGGTATCATATTTTGTGGGGAGGCAATGGTGATGCGACGTTTGCTCCCACTAGTGAATTTATTTCTCACGTTGAAATCATTATGTCGAAGATCAAGCAAGGTTCTGAAGACCGTTGTGTTGTGCATACGCATCCGCTGGAGTTAATCGCTTTATCTCATCACTCTGATTATGGTCACAACGAAGAAGAATATACATATGCTTGCTGGCAGATGATTCCTGAAGTGCGTGCGTTTGTGCCTCGCGGTATCGGGATTGTTCCGTACTGTATGCCCGGAAGCCAAACTATGGCTGATGGAACAACGGAAAAGCTGTTAAAGCATGATGTGGCGATATGGGAAAAGCATGGCGCCGTTGCGACAGGAAAGGATGCGCTGGTTGCATTTGATTATGTTGATGTTGCAAATAAAGGTGCGAAACTCTTCCTGATGTGTCTTGCCAGTGGTTTTATTCCTGAAGGTGTCAGCAAAAAAGATATGCAGGAACTCAAAGAAACATTTGGTTTGTAGAGACCGTTGAGTGTAGAGGGGTTAACCCCCAGTCGCTTTGCCTCAGTTTTTATCTGAGGCTTTTTTTTGTTCCGCTTCTAATTTTATCCATTTTAGCTGCCCGTTGGTTTCGAACTTATTTGCCGCCTGACAAACCATGTACATTTCGCCAACTTGTAGCAGCGCACCTTCTGAATAAGCCTGATCCTGATAGTAGCATACGCGTTTGCCGATATTACCGTCCACCACAACCGGAGCGGCTGGTATTGAGATGGATTTCGCCACTACAACAGGGGAAAGGAACAGTACACAATATCCAATCAGCTTTTTCATTCTCGGTTTCCTTTACGTTTCTGTTGACATTAGAGCTCAAACTGGCGCTGGTAACGAGGCAACATGCTCTCGTTACCCATGATCCCCCCCTGATGAATATAGATTAGAGAAGGACGGTTTTCTTGTTGTAACCAAGGCACTAAACAGCGCCACATTAATGGGTCGTATAATAGATCGAACTCAACATGAGTCTGTTCCTGCAGCTGTTGCCAGATTTCGTAATCTTCTTGATACAGGTGACCAAAGTAGTGTTTGTCAGCAATGCTGAGTATTTCTGGATGACTGGTTTCTCCCAACTCGTTGAATTGCTGAGTTAAGTATTCACTGCCTCCGACACAAGCGCAAGTAATGACTCGTATTCCGTGACGAGCCAGTGATTTGTGCAAATACAGGGCTGTTGTGCCTGTTCCGGCTGGCAGGGCAACGCACCACGCTTGTTTAGGTTGCATACGAATCCAGTCCAGTATCTCAGTCGCGAGTTGTTTCACACCGTGTTCCGCGAGAGCAAAGTGCCCACCTTCTGGGACGCAAAAGCAGCTTTCATCGGGCTGGCGAACCTGTTTGATGTGTTCTTTTGGGTGTAACCCTGACAGCGGACGAGTTTCTATTAGTTTCGCGCCCAGTTCAAGAGCTCCCCGATAGTTACCAATTGGGTTGAGTTTCAGCCAGTTGGGAATATGGTCAACATAAAATTCCAATTGCCAGCTGCGCATATTAGCCAGTGAGGCCATTGAATACAGAGAGTTAGCCTGAGCAGAGCCATAGCCGATAAGTGTTGAAACATCAGGTCGTTCAATTTCAAGCAGTGCCATAAACTTACGGGCTTTATTGCCACTAAATTGTGAATGCAGTTTGTCGTCGCGTTTTAAGTAAAAGCGCTGTCCTCGGAACTGATGCTCGGTTACTGGACTATGTGCAAGTTTCATAAATAGGCTACTCAACAGACCCTAATAAAAATGGGGGAGGAATTATAGATAAAAAAAAGCCCAGAACATAGTGATCTGGGCTGATACAAAAATAGGAGTTAATTAGAAAAGCAGTGGTATGTACGGTTAGTTAACAAGTCAGTTTGACGGCCGTAAAACTTTTAATGCTCTAACCCGGTACATTAATTCAGACTGGCCGATTGCAAAATAGTTCCTTCTGGCTGAGTAAAAATAAGCTAATTTTTAGAGAAGTATTATTTTTCAATGAGATGGAGAGAAATGTTTTTTCGACAAGATAGGTTCCCTTGGTTTTCATTGTTAAATTTCACTATCACTTGTTCGGTTTTAATCTGTTGTTATTAAGAAATGTGATGTTGCGCAGTTGTTAATTTGTTGTGTCAAATGTATATTTCAAACAGGTGTTTGATTTGAGTGTTAGGTTCGATAGTGTCAAGAAATAGTACCAAAGACAAAATTATAAATGTGGCTGAAGAGCTTTTTGCTGAACACGGCTTTAAAGATACATCATTAAGAACGATTACCAGCAAGGCAGGGGTGAATTTAGCGTCTGTAAATTATCACTTTGGTGATAAAAAAACTCTCGTCCGTGCGGTACTGAATCGTTATCTGGAAGCTTTTATGCCTGAAGTGCATAACGCACTGATAGAGCTAAACAAACGTGAATCATACTCAATGGAAGAAGTGTTTGAGTCGCTGCGAGGGCCGCTGAAAAACCTCAATATGGTCAACGCAAATGGAACCAGTCGGTTTATGTTACTGATTGGCCGGGGGTATACCGATGTGCAGGGGCATTTACGCTGGTTTATTACTACCCGTTATAGCGAAGCACTTAACTTGTTCACTCAGTCGGTGCTCAAAGCCAACCCAGAATTAACGAGGGAAACGCTTTTCTGGCGTTTGCATTTCACTCTTGGTACCTGTGTTTTTACGATGGCATCCAGTCAGGCACTGAAAGAAATTGCGGAAAATGATTTTGGAAATCAGGTCGATGCAAAAGTGATTGTCGATCAGATTATCCCATACCTCGCTGCCGGTGTAGCAGCAAAAATATAATAAAAACTATCCAAGTCGATTTATGTCTAAAGACATAGAGAACGTGAACAAAAGGATCTGAAAATGAGCTCTCTACGAAGAAAATGGATCAGTGATCCGGCGTTTAAATTGTTTAAAAAAGTTCTTCCTCCGCTTTCCAGTACCGAGAAGGAAGCAATGGAAGCGGGCAGTGTCTGGTGGGATGGTGAGCTTTTCTCTGGTAATCCAGATTTCACCAAGCTGCATCACTACCCTAAACCAGCATTGAGTGATGAGGAACAATCATTTATCAATAATGAGCTGGAAACCCTGCTTACCATGTTGGATGACCATAAAATTGTTAAGCAGGATCGGGATCTGCCACCAGAGGTTTGGGATTTTATTCGTAAAGAGCGTTTTTTCTCCCTCAATATTTCCAAGGATTACGGCGGTCGTGACTTTTCTGCCTTGGCGAACTCTACCATTGTGTCACGTATTGCAACTCGCAGTATCAGTGCAGCAGTAACCGTGATGGTACCTAACTCTCTTGGGCCCGGTGAGCTTCTTTCCCATTATGGCACTCAAGAGCAGAAAGATTACTGGTTACCTCGTCTGGCCGATGGGACAGATATTCCATGTTTTGCTTTAACTGGACCTGAAGCGGGTTCGGATGCGGGTGGTATTCCTGACGAAGGAGTTGTTTGTTACGGTGAACATGAGGGTAAAGAAGTTCTGGGCATCCGTTTAAGCTGGAACAAACGCTATATCACACTGGCACCGGTATCCACGGTGGTTGGGCTTGCATTTAAACTCAAAGATCCTGATAACTTGCTTGGTGACAAACAAGATGTCGGAATTACCTGTGCGTTGATACCTGCTGATCATGAAGGTGTAGAAATAGGGGAGCGTCATGACCCGTTAGGCTCTGCATTTATGAATGGTCCAACGCGTGGTCAGGATGTATTCATCCCGATGGATTGGTTAATTGGTGGAGCGGATTACGCCGGTAAAGGCTGGCGAATGCTGGTGGAATGTTTGTCTGCAGGGCGGGGGATTTCACTACCTGCGCTTGGTGCGGCAATTGGTCATCTGACTTCTCGAACTACAGGCGCTTACTCATATGTACGTAAGCAGTTTGGTATGCAGATCGGTAAGTTTGAGGGAGTTGCTGAAGCTTTGGGTCGCATTGGGGGTTTAACTTATCTGTTAGAATCGACACGGACCTTAACTACAACTTCATTAGACCTGAAAGAAAAACCGGGCATTGTAACTGCAATCGCCAAATACCATATGACGGAAATTGCACGTACGATTCTTAATGATTCGATGGATATTCACTCTGGGCGTGCGATTCAGGATGGCCCTATGAACTATCTGGCTTCGCATTATCTGGGTATACCGGTTGCCATTACCGTTGAGGGGGCAAATATACTCACGCGCAACCTGATGATCTTCGGTCAGGGAGCCACTCGCTGTCACCCTTACGTGTTAAAAGAGATGGAAGCGGCAGCTAATCCCGATGAAAAAGAAGGGGCAGCACAGTTTGATGAGCTGTTATTTAAACACATTGGTCATGCCAGCAAGAACTCTTTTGGGGCGTTGTTTGCTGCGCTGACAGGGTCTCGTTTTATTAAGGCAGATATGAGCGGACCCACTAAACCATACTATAAGCATTTAACTCGCCTGAGTCGTGCGTTGGCAGTGAGTGCTGATTTCGCGATGTTGACACTGGGTGGTGATTTGAAGCGCAAAGAGATGATTTCAGCTCGTTTGGGTGACGGTTTGAGTTACCTCTATATGGCATCGGCAGTACTGAAAAAGTATGAGGATGATGGCCGTCAGCAAGCTGACCTTAATTATGTTCATTACGCTGTACAGTACTGTTTTTATCATGCGGCGAAATCGCTTAATGAAGTGTATCGTAACTATCCGTCAAAAGTTGTTGGTGGCGTATTGAAAGGTTTGCTGTTCCCATTAGGTAATCATTTTGAAATGCCCGGCACGGATCTAACCCTGGATGTGGCGAAAAGCGTAATGACTCCGGGAGCCCATCGTGATCGTCTGACGCATTTGTGCTACATCGGAGATAGCGAAGATGACAGCGTCGGCCTGATGGAACGTGCATTTGTTAAATTGTACAGTATTCATGGTCTTGAGAGAAAACTCCAGCGCGGTATTAAGGAAGGTAAAGTATCCCGCAAGGCGCCTCTGGCAGATAAATTAATGGAGGCTAAACATGCGGGAGTGTTGACTGAAGATGAGATTCACTCAATTCTGGAAGCTGAAAAGTTACGTTATAAAGCGATTCAGGTTGACCATTTTAGCCACGACTTTTCACAAGTTTTGACCAATCAATCAGTGAAACCTAAGCTAAATAGCGTAGCATAAGACTAAGAGTATAAACTTTGCAAAGAGGGCTTCTATTAAGAAGCCTTCTTTATTTGGTGGCTAGAGTGATCCAACCACTTGCAAAATAGACGTATTTTTGAAGAAATAGGATGCGATCTGTGGTTGAAACTTTTATCCTAGCGAAGATTTTTGAAGGAAGTTGAATATGATCATCAAACCTAAAATTCGCGGATTTATCTGTACAACAACTCATCCAGTGGGTTGTGAAGCTAATGTAAAAGAACAAATTGCTTATACTAAAGCTCAAGGTCCAATCAAGAATGCACCAAAGCGTGTACTTGTTGTGGGCTCATCAAGTGGCTACGGCCTTTCATCTCGTATCGCGGCTGCATTTGGTGGCGGCGCTGCAACCATCGGTGTTTTCTTTGAAAAACCGGGTACTGAGAAAAAAACAGGCACAGCGGGTTTCTACAATGCGGCCGCTTTTGACAAGCTGGCGCATGAAGAAGGTCTGTATGCCAAGAGCCTGAACGGCGATGCTTTCTCTAATGAAGCTAAGCAAAAAGCTGTGGAGCTGATTAAACAAGACCTTGGTCAAATTGATCTAGTCGTTTACTCACTGGCTTCTCCTGTGCGTAAAATGCCTGAAACAGGCGAACTTGTGCGTTCATCACTGAAGCCGATTGGTGAAACTTATACGTCAACGGCAGTAGACACCAATAAAGATGTGATCATCGAAGCGAGTGTTGAGCCGGCAACAGAAGAAGAAATTCAGGATACCATTACTGTAATGGGTGGTCAGGACTGGGAACTGTGGATGCAAGCGCTTGAAGAGGGCGGTGTATTGGCAGAAGGTTGTAAGACAGTCGCTTATAGCTACATCGGTACTGAGCTAACCTGGCCTATTTATTGGGACGGTGCACTGGGTCGTGCCAAAATGGATCTGGATCGTGCTGCTTCTGCACTGAATGACAAGCTATCTGCAACGGGCGGCAGTGCAAACGTTGCGGTTCTTAAGTCTGTTGTCACTCAGGCGAGTTCTGCTATTCCGGTCATGCCTTTGTACATTGCCATGGTATTTAAGAAAATGCGTGAAGAAGGCATCCATGAAGGTTGTATGGAGCAAATTTACCGCATGTTCAGTCAGCGTCTTTATAAAGAAGACGGTACCGCACCTGAAACAGACGATAAGAACCGTCTTCGTCTTGATGACTGGGAATTGCGTGAAGATATTCAGAAGCACTGTAGTGAACTATGGCCTCAGATCACATCTGAAAACCTCAAAGAGCTGACAGATTATGAACTGTATAAAGAAGAGTTCCTGAAACTGTTTGGCTTTGGTGTTGAAGGTGTGGATTATGATGCAGACGTTAGTCCACAGGTAGAGTTCGATGTTATCGACATCTAATCGGTGACTGCGTTTTAAAGGTAGTAAAAAAGTAGATAAAGGCGCTGATTTTCGTTTCAGCGCCTTTTTTGTATCAGCTCAGTATGATTAACAGCGTCCCGGCTAGTGTCATCAGAATGTTGGCAATGGCATAAGTACCGGCATAGCCTAATGCGGGTATAGTTGATTTCGCGTAGTCGTTGACTATATCCATTGCAGGGGCACAGGTTCGCGCACCGATAATGGCGCCAAATAACATAGCGCGGTTCATTTTAAGTAGGTGGGCACCCACCAGATACGCAAATACAATCGGCAACGCACTAACCAGAAACGACAGCCCAATTACCTGTACACCAACCTCAGAAAGGTGCTGAAAAATATTTCCACCCGCACTCAGGCCAATACCGACCATAAAAAACATTAAGCCGAGATCTTTGACTAAGTTCAGCGCTCCCTGAGGAACGTAACCGAAGGTCGGGTGATTGGCTCTTAAGAAACCGAGCGTGATACCCGCCAGAAGAAGGCCAACGGCGTTACCCAGTCCAAAAGAAACCTGCCCGAAGGTCATGGTGATCAAGCCAAACAGCAGTCCGAGTATAAAGAAACTGCAGAAAGCGAGTAGGTCAGCCATCTGGCTATGAATTGAGATGAAACCAATTTTATCTGCCAGCGCTTTGACGCGGCTTTTTTCACCACTCACTTGCAGTACATCGCCTTTTGCTAACAGAATGTCTAAATCCATTGGCATTTCGATTTGTGCTCGAACTACTCGGTTAAGGAAACAGCCATCTTCAGACAGATTCAAATCAGATAAACGTTTTCCGGCGATAGTGTCACTTTTTACAATGATTTCTTCTTCGACAATTCGAAGGTCGAGTAAGTTACGATCAAAAACTTCTTTACCGTTTCTGAAGCTTGGATCCAACCTGGCGTGGCTATCTGGAAAGCCGACTAACGCGATTTCATCGCCTTCCTGAAGAATAGCGTTGCCGTCCGGGTGGGCTAGAATACCATTGCGTCTGATGCGTTCGATGTAGCAGCCTGTCTGGCGATAAATACCTAACTCACGTAAGTTTCTTCCGTCCACCCAGTTAATCAGTTCAGGGCCAACGCGGTAGGCTCTGATTATCGGCAGGTAAACTTTTCGCTGGCCATTTGTGCCCAGTCCGCGCTCTTTGACTATCTGTTGGGCTGAGTCTGAAAGGTTTTGTTTCTGTAAGCGGGGAAGCAGCTTGGCAAACATAATCATACTGATTAGGCCGATCAGGTAGGACATGGCATAACCAACCGACATATTATCGAGTATCATCGAGATGTCAGTGTTGCGCGGAACTGTTGCTAGACCAGAGCTTATAGCGTCCTGAGCCCCAACTAAAACGGGTGTCGATGTTAGTGCCCCTGCCATCATCCCGGCAGTTAGTCCTAAATCGAGGTTTAAATAGTGGCCACCAAAATAGGCGATCCAGGTGGCGGTCACCAGAACGACCAGGCTAAGAATCAGGTAATGTTTCCCGTCACGTAAGAAAATGCCAAAAAAGTTAGGACCTGCTTCTATACCAACACAGTAAATAAACAGCATGAACCCTATGGTCAGGGCTTCGTCATTAATTGTAAAACCGAGGTGACCCATTGCGAGTGCGGTAATCAGCACACCAATGGAATTACCAAGCTGAAAACTGCCGAATCGAATTTTACCGATCGCCAGTCCAGCTGCTAATACAACAAAAATTAACAGGATGGGGTTTTGTTCTAATAAAAGTACAACATCTATATTCACAATTTAGCTCAGTTTAACCGTGCAAGAGAGGAGAGTCAGATATGTGATAATTGTAACTTAATGTTGTCAAAAAATAAGTGAATTTTTGAAGTAAGCGGCGTTTAATTGAATAGTTTATGTCTGTGTGTTGTTTAATATCAAATTATTTTAGTGTTGGGGCTGCTTATACCAACCTACATAAGTTTCTGTTCATTCTTGCTTGTTAAAAACGCCAATAACTGCGTTATGGATTTTGTAATTAGAATAAACAATAAAAAACCCGCTACTATCAGCGGGTTTTAAAATATGGTTTCTTTATTCGTCAAACAGACCTAAATGCTCTTTTGCGTACGCTTCAAATTCTGTGCAACCACCAATATGCTCTTGGTCAAGGAAGATTTGAGGAACGGTTTCAACTGGTTTACCGACGGTTTTCTCAAGATCTGCTTTTGAAATGCCTTCCGCGTGAATATCAACATAACGGTAGTTGAAATCATCACGTTTAGCTTTAAGTGTTTCCGCGTGCTCTTTAGCGCGAACACAAAATGGGCAAGCAGGGCGACCAAAAATAACTGCGAACATACCTTTCTCCTATATTTCGTTTGAGACTACTATGCCCGATCCAACTAAGAAAATAAAGCGACAATTATCACTTGATTTGATAGGTGAAAACTATTAATCGCGTAGGGATCAATGTGGCTAATCATCGATATGAATACGAAATATTCAAGTTGATGGAATATTATTCAATGATGAAAAAGTGCCGTTTTCTGCTGGGATAATCACGTGATATTGAGCAAATTCTTGCATAAAAAACAGGGTTATTGGGGGCGAGTTGCCCTGCATCAACAAAATAGGTCTGATATAGGGGCAATCTAAGGTCTGTTTATCTTTTTTGTCCAACTAACATTGCACCAAAAAAATCTAATGGCGCTATTGTACTCATTGTGAAGAGTGGAGTTCTAATATGTTTCAGTTCATGACTTCGAATCGTATCGTGTTTGGTGAAGGTGCGCTGGAAAATTCTCTGTCATTAATAAAACAGTATGGATATAGCGTCTTGCTTGTGTCGGGTAAACACAGCGAACGTGCCCGACTGGTGATAGATTATCTGAATGCACAGAAGTTGCGATACCAGCATGTTGCTATTTCTGGTGAGCCGAATATTACGATGGTTGAGGAAACTGCCATGGTGGGTCGACGATTCTCTCCCGGTCTGGTGGTTGCTATAGGTGGCGGGAGCGTACTCGATATGGGTAAAGCATTAGCGGCGATCATTCCCAACCAAGGTAATGTTTATGATTATGTTGAAGTCGTAGGACGCTGTGTTCCTCTTAAAACCAAGCCACTGCCGATGATCGCAATTCCTACGACAGCAAGCACAGGCTCAGAAGTGACGCGTAAAGCGGTGCTTAAGTCCGGACAGGATAAAGTCAAAGTCAGCTTACGCAGTCCAGAGATGATTCCGGATGTGGCAATCGTTGACCCGACTTTAACTTATGGCACGGACCCGCGTATTTCGGGGCGCGGAGCGATGGAAACCTTTACTCATCTGATGGAATCTTATGTATGTGGTGATCCTAACCCACTGACAGATATGATTTGTGAAGAGGGTATACGTAAGCTTGCACCTGCAATACTGCCAGCATGCCTGAAAGATGATAAACAGGCTAGGGCGGATTTATCGTTCTCGGCCATGCTTGGAGGTATGGCATCTACTAATGCAAAACTTGGCGCTGCACATGGTTTAGCAGCAGCTTTATGCGGGAAGTTAGATGCGCCTCATAGTGTTATTACTTCCCGCTTAGCGCCTCATGTGATGCTGGAAAATATTAATGCAGCTCGTTTGGCGGGCAGAGAAGATATTCTTGCTCGTTATATTCATCTGGCTCAGCTATTAACTGCTAATCAACAGGCGAATATCGAAGATGGTATTGCCTGGGTAGAAGATATGTTGGATAAGTTAAAGCTGCCTTCTATCAGTAACTTTGGGGTTTGCAGTACTTCGTTTGAGCAGGTTGCAGAAGATGCTCTGAAATCGAGCTCAATTAAAGGCAACCCTATTCCTCTTACAATAGAACGTCTGGTTTATATTCTGAATCAGGTTTGTTCTTGCCAGGGCGAATGTCAGGAGCCGGCAGAGATTCAGATGAGTGGAAATGTTGAACTGCTTTACGATTCTCTGGTTGAGGAAAGCCCAGAGCAGGGTGGGAAGCACAAAAGTGCTTATTAGAAAATGAAAACGGAGCCTTAATACTAATTTATATAAGTTTATGAACTTATTCTAGTCGGTATTAAGGCTCCGTTTTTTTAAAAGTGTGATGACTTGTCGTAGCGAGAGTCTTTCAGCACCTCTTTCACGCGTTTTAAATTTTCACGGAAGCCTGATCCACGGCGCAGAGTAAAACCGGTAGCCAGTACATCAATAATCGTCATCTGTACTACGCGACTAGCCATTGGCATATAGACGTCTGTGTCTTCAGGCACTTCTAGACAGATAGACAAAGAAGCGGCTTTATCCAGTGGCGAATCTTTTGCTGTAATTGCGATCACAGTTGCGCCATTTTCGCGAGCAAGATGTGCAATCTCAACCTGACTCTTAGTGCGCCCGGTATGAGAAATCAAAACAATCACATCATTGTCGGTACAGTTAATACAGCTCATACGCTGCATGACAATGTCTTCGAAGCAACTGATTGGAATGTTAAAACGAATAAACTTGTTTTGAGCGTCACGAGCAACGGCAGATGAAGCACCTAAACCAAAAAACGAAATACGTTTGGCTTGAGTAAGCAGGTCAACTGCTCGGTTGACTTGCATTGGCTCTAGACTGTTTTTAGCAACGTCCAGACACGCCATCGTGGATTCAAAGATCTTATGCGTGTAGGCGTCCGGGCCATCATCTTCTTCTACATTACGGTTAACGTAAGGTGTTCCATTAGCAAGGCTTTGTGCTAAATGTAATTTAAAATCAGGAAAACCTTTAGTGTCTAAACGTCGACAGAAACGGTTAACGGTTGGTTCACTCACATCCGCCATTTTGGCTAAGGTGGCAATGCTTGAATGAATTGCTGTCTGCGGTGAAGCCATAATAACTTCAGCTACTTTTCGCTCTGACTTGCTAAAATTTTCCAGATTTTTTTGAATTTTTTCTAATGTATTCATAGTGTTCACGCAGGCATAGAGAACAACTCGTTGGTTAAATGATATAAACATCTCAAAGTAGGAAATCGTTATGTTTCCTATATGCTTATAGTCACCAACGCCATGGAATCAGTATAAACCTAAGCGGTTCGAATCCCGAAACGAAAAATCCACCGGATGATGAGAATATGACAAGCCTCAAACTAAAATTTATAAAAACTACAGTTTTTAGCGATGAAATCCTCATTTTGGTGAATATTTATTAACTGATGTTGATAAAGTTACAGTAATTAGAAAGTAATTTTCAAATTTATTGTAAGTTTCAAAGCGTGTTGATGTCTTGAGTCAATTGCTTGATTTTACCCATCAGGTTTGGAGCTAACTGCACGATATTCCTTTGTTCTTCTAAAACCGAATGCAATATTTCATCGGTTGTCAGAGGGTTTGCTAATACAACACGGAAAACTATCGTATCCAGCTGATCCCAACATTGAGGGTTTAGTCGTGTCCGTGACACAAAGGATTTGCCAGTTTCACGCTGTGTTTTTTGTACGAATTTAGTCAGCTCATTGAGTAGTGAGTTGAGTTCTTCTTTCTGTTTACCTTGTGCCGACTCGAGAGCCTGTTTTACATCGGCAGGTAGGTAACGGTAAGTAAGCAGGCATAACTCTGGCTCCGAAACCAACTCAAAATCAGGTTGAGCTTTTATCAAATCAGCGAAATAGCGTGCTTTATTAATACTCTGATCGATGAGGAGTTCATAGCCAGCACGGCTGATGATGTGCATACTCGCGTAAACCAGCATCGCCATCCCGGAGCGTGAACCTTCGAGTGTGTGGCTGCCCAAATCCTTTGAACCTTTGCGCAGGATGTATTGAGCATGATGCTCAATCGATCTCATCGCGTCCGGATCTTTAAACAGAACCATACCAGCTCCCATTGGGATATAGAGCTGTTTATGTGCATCAATGGTCACAGAGTCTGCCAATTCAATACCATTGAGTAGGTGGCGGTGGTTTTTTGACATTAACGTGGCACCGCCCCAGGCAGCATCGACATGGAAGTGACAATCTTCATCATGACAGATCTGAGCAATGGTGCTTAATGGATCCACATTGCCTGTTTCGGTTGTTCCTGCGACACCAATAACAGCAAATGGCTTAATGTTTTGCGCTTTAAGTTGTGCGATTTTGGCTTTGAGATCATCAGGGCAGATGCGGTTGTTATCGGCGGTTTTAACCGATACCAAACCTTCTTGACCAATGCCTAAAACGTCTGCGGCTTTTTTTAAGGAATAGTGGCCGCGTTCAGAAACAAGCACCGCTAAACCTTCATAGCCATAGTGTTTCATCGCTTTAAACAGGCCTTCTTTCTCAACCCCTTTAAAATTGCCCTGAGCTTTTAAAGCTCTGTTGCGAGCAACCCACAGCGCGGTGATGTTAGCAATTGTTCCCCCTGAGCAGAATGCGCCTAAAGAGTGTTGCGCACTGTGCATCCAGGATGAGTAAAAAGCATCTTCTCGGTTGTAGACCAGACGATGCAACATCCCAAGTACCTGACGCTCTAGAGGAGTAAAGGCTTTTGAGGTTTCGATTTTCACCAGGTTTTGATTTAAAGCAATCATGATTTTTGACAGCGGCATTAAAAAATAAGGCAGCGCTGAGGTCATGTGGCCGATAAAGCTGGGAGAAGCGGTATGAACCGAATGTGAAACCAACGTATCAAGCAGGTGCTGAGTGTGATCGGAAACGAATTCTGGTTGCTCAGGGATGTGAGCATCCGAGAAATCTTTTTCGATATCTTTGAGTGATTTTTCTTCTGCGACAATATGCTCGCGCAAAAACTTATTTAAATTGCGCGATAACTCTTCTTCTATTTTGGTCAGAGTAGAGTCTGGCCCTTCAGGTACTGTGAAGATTCGAAGCAGAGATTCGAAGTTCGCATCAGCGGTTCTTTGTTCTGATACCATGGAGCGTCTATATAATTATTGTTTTGGGTTACAAGCCGGACAATCTAAACGAAAACGGGAACAATGTCCCGTCTTAATTGATAACTTCTGACCTATTAGAGCACAAGATTTAATTGCAAAATTGGATCACAAAAAGTGTGGCTTTTAGGGTTTGGCTGATCCTAATTGCAATCAATTTCTTCCAATCTAGCTATCGCATCGTTGTAGCGATTTAAAGCCGTATCGATTTGTTTCGGATGACTTAACAACTCGGCGAAAGCTGAGCGCAAGTCATAATTTTTCTCATGAGGAGTTGACTGACGGTCGTCAAACGTTACTTTGGCTATTTTACCCAGTTCATCGCTGCGAGATGCAAGCCTCTTTATATCTTGTTGTTCCAGTTTTAGCCAAGCTTCAACCGGCTGACTGGTCGCGACTTTGGACGCATCATTCTCTAAATAGTAGTGAACCGCTGCGCGACTAAGCTCAAAGTGATGCTGACGCCCTTCTAAAAACCATTGGCTTACCTCTGCCAATTCCGGATATTTGTCGGTGGTCAGTTTGGTTAAGTCTTCATACCAACCCAGTGAAGCGTCGATATATGCATCGTATTTTCCTGCGAAACACTGATTGTTTGCCGCGGCACTCATTGAAGTTGCTGTGAGCAGGAACATAGTGAGAAGGCGTTTCATAGTTTTTCCTTTGGACTGAAATGGTTATTATAGTTTTATGTTGAACCCGTAATGTACTCTTTTTTGCTAACAATTAGTGGGAGAGAGATACAAAAAATAGCATCAAAACGGGTACCAGTAAGCTGAGAATAAACCCACTGACTATGGCTATGGGCACACATCTGACACCACCGGTAGTTTGAATAACAGGTAAAGTGAAATCCATTGCCGTTGCACCCGCATAACCGATAGAAGTGCAGGGCATCCTGCCGATAAACATCGGAATTAGCACTAAGGATACGAGCTCCCTTAGCAGTTCTATCATAAATGAAGCTCCGCCGAATACTGGACCAAATGCATCACCCATAAGAATTCCGGCTAATGAATACCAGCCAAAGCCTGAAGCCATAGCAAGGCCCTGGTATAAAGAGATATCAAGGATAAACGCGGCAATAACACCACCCATTAAACTGGTGCTGACAATCACGCAGGCGAGTACCATGCCATGCTTATTCAGTAAAATTTGCTTTAGTGACAGCCCGCTGTTACGTAACTGAATACCGATAAAGAACAACAGTAAAAACAGAATCCACTCGCTGGCTGTATCAACCCAACTGAGGTCAAAGCCCGTTACCACACCAACCAAAAGTCCACCGCCAACAACAAGGATGAGCTTTGCTGATTCGAGTGCCATACTGGTCAGCGGCAACTTAGTGTGGTTAGAATCTGTGGTCAGCGGCATAAACTTATCGACCAATGGCAGAGCAGCCAGGTTACAAGCGCCGAGAACGAAGAAAAATACAGCGGTATATTTGACGATTAACTGTAGGTTACTGCCAAGGTTGTCTAATGCTGCGAGGCTCAGACCCATTAAAAATAGTATTACATAGATAAGCGATGATGTAGCACTATTAATTTTGGCCAGCCAATCTTTATTTTGGGTCGAAAACAGGTACCCCACAACAAGTGGAGCGAAGATAAATAACATCCCTGAAAGCATACATTCCTCAAAAAGCTTATTTGTTCCAACTTATACCAACCTACATAAGTTTCTGTACATTCTTGCTTGCTAAAAATCCTAATAACTGCGTTATAGATTCTGTAATTAGAATAACGAGTTAGCGGCAATCTATGCTTTGTTCTTAGCATTTTTTTTCTACGCAATTACCTGAACACTAACTTATCCAGATTGGTATTAAATTCGACGTGTGTCTGTTGGTTATATATTTATATGTCCTTTCAGGTATCTTTGGGCCTGAAAGGAGTTAAGTCGTACAATGTGGGTTTAAAACCCACTAGCGTTGATTACTGCGCGGAGTTTAGACTGGAAATCTGTATTACTCAGGTTGCTGAGTTGGAATAGAACTTCTGCGCCTGTTGTATTAATTTCCACATCGTGATCGTCAATATCTTCATCCTGCTTTCTGAACATGAGCAAGTGGTTGGATATTCGTGCTACATCAAGATAACTTACTTCAGGTGGGTGTTCTAGTATTTCTTTATTACAACAGACTTCCAGAAAATCTTCGTCAAATCCCCAGTGCTTCAGTACCAGGTGACTGGTTTCTGAGCAACGGGAATGGAAGATTTGCATAGCAATTTGCTGATCGATGTAATTGCCGTTTTCTAAATAGACGTGATATTCATTAACTAGACAGAAAAGACCAATGTCCGCCAATAGCCCAACCAGTAAGGCTTTTTCCTGTTCTAAATACTGGTATTTTTCTGGTTCCAATTCTTTGAAGGCTTGTACCACCAGAACCATGGTTGCGCCCAGTTCTCTTGAGACTGTGGCACTGTGGACCAGGATCTTGTTACATGCACTACTGAGGTTAATCGAATGTTTTAACTGCTCAATAGATTGCGCGGTAACAATGTCACGCACTCGCATGATGCCTAATCGGGATACGGCTGTTAGTAGATCATTACAGGTAATATTACGGCGATTGAACACAACTGAGTTCGCTATGCGGATGACCACAGCTGCAAGACTAGGATCATCGGCCAGACAATTTGCCACATCAAAAACGGTAGTGGTTTCGTCTGTGGTCATTTTTTGAATTTCTAGTACAACATTGGGGATTGGAGGTAACGTGATTTTGCCGCTGTTAATAGAAAGCTCAACCAATTCCGCAAATTCGCTTTCTACCGCTTGGATAAGAAGTTGTTTGTTGTCAGGAAGCCAATAGAAAGATAAATGGTTCATAAGGGGCTGGTGACCTATTAAGGTTAGATTTTGTTAGATTAAAGCGTTCTAAGTGAATCCTTCGGGCAGCATTTTAACACCCTGCTACTTGGGTGTGGTTTATTAGTGAAGGAAAACATGGCACAGAATAAACGATGCCTTCGATAAACACTTGCTAAATTACATGACAAATCGTTGCAAAAAGTAAACAAATCGCAATATATCTATGATTCTGCAAGACGTCATTTTAACTTTTACCCATATCAATAGGCAACCCGTTCATTTCATACTCGTTAAAATTATTTTAATTAATACATGTTTATTGAACCAAGTTGGTGTTTTTTTCTACAGTGGCCTGAATGTCTTATTCCAATTCCGTCTGGTAACGTCACCCACCTCCTGCACGCCCATGTCAAAGAGGGACTGTCTCTTTATTGAGATTTAATCAATCTGACCTGAAATCAGTGGATTTTATGCGACTCATCTCCCATTAAGGAAAAAAGTAATGGCGCTGAATGTGAAATAGATCCTGACTTATTTTTCTTCATTAATTATCATGCTCACATAACAAGATCAGCGTTCCATGAATATACGGAGCGCAAATAATTAAATGGTTAATTTTATTCGCTAAATTGTACTGCTATCTGGTGATCTTTCTTAATCGGGGGTTTTGATTAAAGGGTCAAAAAGCTATGGTAGAGCTAACATTTTTCGACTATGTAAATAAGTTTGGTGAGAGTCAGGAACGTTCCATGTTCGGTGGCATTGGTTTGTTTCAAAAAGACGCAATGTACGCACTTTTAACCAATGATTGTATTTACATCCGTGGTGGTAAGGAGTTAGATGAAAAGTTAACGGCGCTTGGTTGTGAAAAGTACCGTCATGTCAAAAAGCAAACGGTGGCAACGGTCAACTATTATGATATTACCGAGCTTTATATTGGCAACTATTGTGGTCTTGACGAGATTGTAGAATCGTCGATTAAAAATGCGGTTAGTCAGCGCGTGGTAAAAAAATCATCGGTAAACCGTCGCTTGCGAGATTTACCGAATATGCAGTTAACGCTTGAGAGAATGGTAAAAAAGGCCGGGATTGATGATATTGAAACATTTATTCAGCTTGGTGCACCGGAAGTGTTCAAGAAGGTTTGTGAAATTTACGGTAATGACGTCGATATAAAATTGCTGTGGAAGTTTGCAGGGGCAATTGACGGTGTGCACTGGAAGTTGATCCAGGAACCACGTAAGCGTCAACTTTTAGACAGTTGTCCGGGTGTTAAATTTAGCCTTAACTAGTTGAAATAATGATTATTAAAAGGCCGAGAGTTTTGCTCTCGGCCTTTTTATCTGGTGACCAGTCTTAAAGCTTAAAGCGAGTTGTAAACATAACCTGATCGCCATAAGAGTCGTTGAAGCGAGCTTCAGCGCCGATTGAGAATAGCTCGGTAGAGTGGAAACGAGCATAGAAAGATGCAATCCAGTCGTCATTGTCATCAATGGATACGTAACCGCCTTTACCACCAACTTCTAGTTGTGGACCTAACCACTGACGAATACCAAGATTCAGTTCCATACCAGTATCTGCACTAGAGCCGTCATCTTTATCTTCTAAACGAAGTAACATTTCGCCCGTGAAGTCTGCCCAGTTATTGACTGGTGCGTGGAAACCAAAACCTGCCGCTGCTGCGTAATCGCTTTCAAGTTCAGAATCAAGACGACCGATCACGTGAGCATTTGGGTGGATAGACTTACTGATGGCACCACCGAAAGTCATTGGGCTAGCACCAATGCGTGCTTCTGCGTAGTCATAGCTAAAGTTGCTCATGACTGATGGGCTGTTGCGGTCAACTTCGGCAAAGCTTTGGCCTGAAGCGATAAGTAGTACTGCTGCAATGATTGTTTTACGCATAGTTACGGTAAACCTGTATCTTTATAGTTAATTCCATGGTTATTCAAAGACAACCTGCAAAGACATCATAAAGCATTGATGTATCAAGAAACCATCAAAAATGTCATTGTTTTGTCGATTTTGTAGAGATGAAGCAATTTAAATGCCAAATTTCACGTCTGCAGGCTCTATTCATTACTCACCGAAACTGGTGCGTTTATCGGCCATTGCCTTAAGGATTTGTTCGGTATCCAGTATTTGCATCCAGGGCATCAGGTCGTCTTCATTGTTGATGACATACTGGGTAAGTTGATCTTTGACTATTTTACGAAGCTGATCGCCCACCCAGGGCTTGGCGATAAAAAAGTCCAGGCTTGAGTGATTAACGGCTTCGACAGTATCGTCTAAACCTGCTTGACCCGTTAGCAGAACTTTACGGGATTTTGACGTTTGTGGTTGATGGTTGAGTTCAATTAAAAAGCTGATGCCAGTTTGTTCTGGCATAATATGGTCGCATAGAACCAGAGCTAGCTGGGTTCCTTGTGCCTGATGTTCATCAATAACACTTTTAGCTTCTGCAACCGACTGAGCGGCTTCAACAACAAAGTTGTCTTCAAAACATTCAATGTCCTGCACCACGCTATCCAGAACTTCTCTTTCATCATCTATGCATAAAATCATGAGTTTGTTCATTTTGTCTTCCTTATTAGTGAGCTTCGCGAGGTGTCAGAGGAAGCCATACTCGCATATTAGTGTATTCCCCTGGTGTTGAATCGACATCTATCCAGCCATTGTGCTGATGAATGATTTGCTGACATACCGACAGGCCGATGCCTAATCCAAAGTTACCTTCTCGTTTGGTCGTGAAATTCAGTTCAAATATTTGCTGTAATAACTCTTTCGGGATGCCATGCCCGTTATCTTTGAAACTGACGACAGCATACTGGGAGCCACCTTTTTCTTCGACAACGGTGTGTATATCAAGCTGGCCTTTTTCCGGGAAAGCATCGATAGCATTGGATATTAAATTGGTCCAGACTTGCTGAAGCGCGATAGGTAAACAACGGATTGGCGGTATTTCACAGTATTCTTTATTCAGTTTATGTCGTTTGAGCTTATTTTCAAAAATGACCAGCGTGTCTTCGATGCCTTCGTGAATATCGACAAAGTGGAAGGTTTCGTCATTGGCTCTGGCATAGCCTTTAAGGCTCTTGACCATATCGGTAATTCTTTGAGCACACACTTTTATCGAGCGTAACGTACTACCGGTCACATGATAGCGTTCTAAGGATTCAATGGCAGTGAGTGCCGTCTCTGGGGAAACTTTAGCCTGTTTTATCGCATCTTCGTTATGATTCAAACCAAGTTTGACCATTTTCTTGGCCAGTAAACGATGTCGTATTTGTGCTTCCAGTTCTTTTGCCTGCGCCCGCTCGTCAGATGTCGACATCGGTTTCGCTTGCAGAGCCGATTTAAGTAGAGCGCCTCCCTGCTGGCTTATATCCCAGTCGTGATATTCATCGATGATTTTTTCTATGTTATTTGAGAGCGTTTCGGTTCCACGAAGAATCGCTGAGACAGGGTTATTCAGCTCATGTGCAACACCGGCAACCAACTGCCCCAGCATGGCCATTTTTTCACCTTCAATTAATTGTTGATGAGCTGACTCCAATGATTCTAATGTTTCCTGAAGTTGAATCTTGGTATTGATACTTCGCTGCAGGCGACGATTGAAGTGTCGTAATAACAGATTGGTAAAAAGAGGTAACAACGTGGTATCTGTGTGCATGACCTTTGAGAACACATCCCGGTCCAATTTAATCACTTCGGTTCTGGTCAGCGTAATAGCGGTTGAGAAAGAGCACTCTCCGGTAACGAACGACATGCCCCCGACAATATTTCCTTTTTGATGGCGGACGACTTCACGCTGCTGACCATGTTTATCCTTTTTATATAGCGCAACGGCTCCCTCTGTGATGAACCACAGAAAACGGTTGGGCTGACCTTCAACGGTTAGTAAGTGTTCTGCAGAATAAGTACGGCATGCATTTGTTTCGTCCTGTTTATCAAAGAACTGATAGAGCGCACCGATAACCTGATCCGCTAGCTCTGTGTCGGACATCTGGTGGTATTCGGTGATAAACCCTTCTCGATATGAGTGCATTTTATTGTCAATATGAGAACGCAACAGCCGGGACTGATCGAGAACAGAACTGTATTGCAGGGCATTATCGATATCGTGTTGCAGAATATAAGTAGTGAGTTCTTTGAGTACTGTCTTGTAAAGCACACTATTTTGCAGCGGCTTTGTCAGACAGTGATCGAGCCTACCTTCATTGACTGCATTTAGAATGGCCTGTATGTCCTGACCACAACTAACCAGAATTTTTCGCGCGTGCTTGGTGCTTTCCTGGCGGTCTAAATGAACCAGAAAGTCAGCGCCATTTAAATTTTCGTTGTGGCTGGCTATAACCAAAGCGACAGTTTGTTGCCGGGTTTCTAGGTACTCCAGTGCTTGTTGTGCTTCTTCGAACGAGTCTGCGGTATGCAGGTCAAACTTTGTTGCAAACACACGTAACTCGTGCCGCCATTGTTCGACACTGACCGGATTATTATCTAAACAGAGTAGCGCGTATTGATTCACAGTATTCTCATCACTCCGAGTTAACATCTTTACTTTAGCAAGCTGTTATCAAATGAACTGAGAGCGGGGTTGAAGAATACTTAATCCACCCAATTTAGGGCCAATAGTCTGAATCTATTCAAACTTTTTGACTTTGTTTATTCCTGTTACAGGAAAATTCGTCGCTTGAGCTGATTCGTCCGAGTAGGTAGACTGCGAGAAACAATAAGGAACCTGATTTTATGAAAAATTTGAAATTGATTGGTGCAGTTGGCGGCGCTATCTCTCTTGCGCTGTGCTGGCCACTCGCCGTGGGGCAGATTGGTCAGAACGTCATTACGGATGGTGTGTCTAATATGGGGAGCAATGAAGTTGCAGCTGAACTGATCAGTTATGATCGTGGTTACCTTTCTTCGCATGTTCAAACACGATATACAGTTATTAACCCGGTGCTTAAACAACAACTTCAAGCTGAAGGTTTTCCGGTTGAAGTGACCGTTGATAGCGACATTAGTCACGGACTTGTGGGCATCTCAGCGGTGTCGACTTTGGCTGACTTCCCTGATGCACCGATCGTGATTAATAGTGATACGCAACTTAACGGGACCACAAGTTTCACCACATCTTTGCAAAACTGGCACTATGAGACACAAGGGCCGAACGGAGTGGCTATTTCTGTTCTATCTTCTGAAGTAAAAGGCAGAATAACAGCTTTGGGTGAAGCGTCGTATGAAGTTCTTGTTCCATCCGTAGCAATGAATTTTTTGACTGGCGAGCAACTGTTGCTCTCCAATTTGTCTGGTAAAGGGCAGGGTATATATGACTCGGGTTTTTGGGTTGGTAAGCAAAACGTCAGATTTGATAGCCTGAGCGCTGATGACGGCTCAGATTATGTATTCTTTAATTTAACAAACGCCTCTTATGACTTCGAGTCGCAGCTGGATTCAGCGACGTCTCGTTATACCAGTGATCATCAGTTGAATATTGAGACGTTTTATTCAGATGGTGGTGAGGTTTCTGATTTGCGAGTCGATTTTACGCTCGGTGATGTGGATAGTGCCTCTTTCCTCGCTATATCTGACATTTATCAAAGCAATCCAAACCTGCAAGCTGATGAGTTTCAGCAAGCTATGCCTTATATCGATACGTTGTTTGCGCAAGGCTTTTCTATTTCACTGAATCCGTTAGCGTTGAAATATGGTGAAGGTGAGTTTTCTTCCAGACTGCTTATCAATGTTCCTCAAGGGACAAACAATGTCGCGAAAGATCCAAGTGTCATTCTGCCTGCATTAACAGGTAATTTAGAGGCCTTTGTTTCGAATCAATTGGTTGAGGAACTTCCATCTGTGAAGCAAGGTATTGATGAGCTGATGGTGATGGAAATGGTGACGCAGCAAGCGGATGGTTACCAATTTAAGGCTGAAATTAAACAAGGTAATTTGGTCTTTTCAAATGGTAACCAGGTTCCATTGTTTGCGCTACTTATGTCGGCTGTGATGAGTCGAGGGTATTAGTGATACCGAGCATTTTAAAATGCTGACCAACCCTTAACTTTCTTGATAAATAGCTTAGTTGCAGAAAAGAGGTCTAAAGACCTCTTTTCGTGCTTTTTATCTCTGTAAAAAAGTGGTATTAATCACACTTATCATTGATAGCAGGAGCAAAGAAAACATGGAACCGAAAACGGACACTGTTTATAACTTTAGTGCTGGTCCAGCAGCGTTACCAAAAGCCGTCATGCAAAAAGCACAAGCTGAATTTGTGAATTGGAACGGTATGGGCGTTTCGGTTATGGAGATAAGTCACCGTAGTAAAGCGTTTATTAAAGTGGCTCAAGAGGCAGAACAGGATTTACGTGATTTGCTGAATATTCCTGACAACTACAAAGTGTTATTCTGTCAGGGTGGCGCTCGCGCACAGTTTGCCGCAGTACCTTTAAACCTTATGGGATCTGCAGAAAAAGCGACCTATATTGATGCTGGTTACTGGGCAGAAAGTGCGGTAAAAGAAGCTAAAAAATATTGTGAAACCGATGTTTTTGACGCCAAAATCTTAAAAGACGGCAAAATGGCTGTTTTGCCAGCATCTGAGTGGAAGATTGATCCTGACGCGGCCTATGTACACTTCTGCCCGAATGAAACCATTGACGGCATTGAGATTAATGATCTGCCGCAAACAGATAAGCCTATTGTCGCTGATATGTCTTCAACCATTCTTTCCCGCGAAATTGATGTTTCAAAGTATGGGGTGATTTACGCTGGGGCTCAGAAGAACATTGGTCCTGCAGGTATTTGTATCGCGATTGTACGTGATGATTTACTGGAATTGGCCAGTGATCTGGTTCCGGGCGTCTTGAATTACAAACTGCTTGCTGAAATGGATTCGATGTTTAATACACCGCCTACGTATGCCTGGTATTTGTCGGGGCTGGTATTTAAATGGTTGAAAGAGCAGGGCGGTGTTAAAGCGATTGAGAAAATCAACCGTGAGAAAGCAGCGTTAATTTATGACTATGTAGATTCTTCTGATTTTTATCGTAACGGTATCCATTCAGATAACCGTTCTCTGATGAATGTACCATTCCAGTTAGCTAAACCAGAGCTGGATGCAACGTTCCTTGAGTTAGCTGAAGCTAGAGGTTTAACTTCATTGAAAGGTCACCGTGCGGTGGGGGGGATGCGTGCATCTATCTACAACGCAATGACACTTGAAGGTGTTCAGGCGCTCGTTGACTTTATGAAAGAGTTTGAGCAAAAGTACGCTTAATACTAAGTCGGAAATGCAAAAGCGCAGCTCATGGAGCTGCGCTTTTTTGTTCGTGGCATTAGCGTTGAGCGCTACGCTGCTTGTGCTTGCCTTTGTTGCTTGGGCGGGTGTGACCTGACGATTGTTTACCTCCGGGCTTTTTACCTTTAGGTTTGTCGCCACGCATCGCATCAAAACCCGGTTGTGATTGAGTGTGCTTAGTCGCAAAACGATGAGAGCCATGACGACCTGACTTACGACGTTGAGCAGGTGTTTGCTTATCTGCATCTTCCGCCGGAACCAGACAGCCAGGTTTGTCACCAATCAGGTGCTTTTTACCCATGCTAATTAACGCGTCACGTATTAATGGCCAGTTTAGTGGGTCATGATAACGTAGCAGCGCTTTGTGTAGACGGCGTTGGCGGTCCCCTTTCGGTACGGCAACATCTTCCCGTTTTTTGTACTTAACTCGCTTAAGCGGGTTCACTTCAGAGTGATACATGGCGGTCGCATTACACATCGGTGAAGGATAGAAGTTCTGAACCTGATCACACTCGTAATTGTGGCTTTTTAACCATAACGCCAGGTTTACCATATCTTCATCTTCTGTTCCCGGGTGAGCCGAGATAAAGTAAGGAATGAGGTATTGTTTTTTACCTGCTTCGGCACTGTATTTATCGAACAGCTCTTTAAAGCGGTCGAAAGTACCCATGCCCGGTTTCATCATTAAATCGAGCGGTGATTTTTCAGTATGTTCAGGGGCGATCTTCAGATATCCACCAACGTGATGTGTCACCAATTCCTTGACGTACTCCGGAGATTCAATAGCCAAGTCGTAACGAACGCCCGACGCGATCATGACTTTCTTCACCCCTTTGACGTTACGCGCTTCCCGGTACAGATCAATGGTGTGTTTGTGATCGGTGTTGAGCTTATTACAGATACCCGGGAATACACATGATGGGCGACGACAGTTTGCTTCGGCTTTAGGGTCGGAACAGCCCAAACGGTACATGTTGGCTGTTGGCCCACCTAAGTCTGAAATTGTGCCTGTAAATCCGGGTACTTTGTCGCGGATCTCTTTGAGCTCATTAATGATCGACTCTTTAGAGCGGTTTTGAATAATACGTCCTTCGTGCTCGGTAATTGAACAGAAAGAGCAGCCACCAAAACAGCCACGCATAATGTTCACAGACGTTTTGATCATGTTATACGCAGGAATTTTTGCTTTGCCATACATTGGGTGGGGTACACGCGCGTATGGCAGATCAAATACGTAATCCATTTCTTCCGTGGATAGTGGAATTGGTGCCTGGTTGACCCAAAGTTCACGGTTGCCATGGCTTTGAATCAAAGCGCGGCCTGAGTAAGGGTTGGTTTCCAGGTGTAGTACACGGCTGGCATGCGCATATAAAATACGGTCATTGACCAGTTTTTCGAAAGAAGGCAAACGAACCGCAGTGGTTTTCGAGTCGTGACGGGATGCACGTACTACGATCGGTTTTGCTTCATTATCTTCCGGTTTTTTGGTTTCACACTGAGTTTCAACTTCGTACGGATTGGTTGGAACAAATGGGGTGCTCGGCTTATCAATACGCGATGAATCAATCACTTTGTAACCTTCTGGTACCGCCGGCAGGTTGACAGCTGTACCACGAATATTGGTTAAATCACTGATTGATTCGCCGTTAGCAAGTCGGTGGGCAACTTCTACCAGCGCGCGCTCTGCATTACCGAAAAGCAGAATATCGGCTTTAGCATCAAACAATACTGAACGGCGGACTTTATCCGACCAGTAATCATAGTGTACGACACGACGTAAACTGGCCTCAATGCCACCCAATACGATAGGGGTTTCTTTATACGCTTCGCGACAGCGTTGCGAATACACTAAAGTTGCACGGTCCGGGCGTTTGCCACCTTCATTGTTTGGTGTATAAGCATCATCATGGCGTAGTTTTCTGTCTGATGTGTAGCGGTTAATCATGGAGTCCATATTACCGGCAGTCACACCAAAGAATAAATTCGGCTGACCAAGCTGCATGAATGCGTCTTTGTTTTGCCATTCTGGTTGAGCGATAATCCCGACACGGAAACCCTGAGCTTCCAGTAGGCGGCCGATGATCGCCATGCCAAAGCTTGGATGATCAACATAAGCATCGCCAGTTACAATAATAATGTCACAGCTGTCCCATCCAAGCGCATCCATCTCCTTACGGCTTGTGGGCAGGAATGGTGCAGTACCAAAGCATTCTGCCCAGTACTTTTTGTGTTCATGAATAGGAGTAATATTGCTGTACATATTTTAACCTTGTCTTTTAGAGGCGGGCATTATAACGACTTGCTACAGGAGTATCTAGCGGAACATAACCTCACTTTCTCTATGGCGACAGCATTATGCTTTTGTTCGTGGAGAACGATAACAGGCCCTGGTGTTGGCATTTCCTTTTAAGGTTGTATCACGTTCTGTTATCATCGCCTTCACTCAAACGTCGTACATATTATATTAATTATGGTTTATTCACTGCTTTCTGTATTTGCTCCAATGCTGCTCGGAGCACAAATTATTCTGACTCTGATTCTGGTTAAAGGCCAGATTTGCCCGGGGCAACGCGGTCGTATTCATAAAATACTGCCCGCTTTGGGCGTGATGTGGTTAGCAGTTGCTTCAATTAAGATCGAAGCATTTATGGTGGTTTTTGCCATTTTTTATTTTTATTCACGAGTGAAAACCACGAAAACACGTGATGAAGGCCCGCTGTGGGTTATGTACTTGGTGAACGGCCTGTCACTAGCATACGTGGGGATTCTGATTAGCGAAGCGCCGAACTGGAGTGCATCGTTATCATTATTTGTGATGATTGCGTTATTGGGTGCCATGTTCGCTCATTTATTGCTAACAATCGCCCGCTCTCGTCTTGATGCTTTCCACCGAATTTTGCCTGTAGTCGGTATACTGTCAGCTATGGCAGCGACTATCTGCATTGTTCCTTATGCGTACTCGTTAGACAGTGAACAATTGTCGAGTCTGACGATGCCGCTACTGGTTAGTTTTAGTTTGATGATTATAGGAATTGTCTTCTGGAGCTGGCATATTATTACAGCAAAGAAAGCGGAAAAAGGCCTGTTGGGTGTTGCAACGATACTGGTATTGTTAGCTAGCACAGGATTTCACAGTCTGTATCTGATGTATTAAGGCCACCTGATCCGAGAACCAAGTGACTTATCCGGTTGCAACGTTGTTAGCGTCACTTTTATTGCGCAGATTTCCTACTATCCTTAAAGATGTGTTGTTCTCCACGGCTACCAACACAGTTAAAGTTATTGTCCAAAGGAGCGTTTGTATGGATCTGAGCAATGTAAATAAACTGGATAGCGCAATTCTGTTGGGGATCGTAAACGAGAAGCTGCGCCTAGAGTGTGACAGTTTTGATGAATTGGTATCTACATACGAGATGGACGTTGATAGCGTGGTTGGTAAGCTAAGTCACCTCGGATTCCGATATGATCCGCTCACCAACCAATTTAAATCTTCAGGACGCTAACCACCGAATTAAGCCACTTTGATGCCTTCAAGGTGGCTTTGACACTGCTGGCGTGCCGTAGCAAAAAAAGTTTGCAGGTAACGTTTGTCCTTATCGCTGTGGCGTGTTGCAGCGAACAATCGTCTTGATAACCCTTTGCCAAGAGGCTTGCTGGTGATGAGTCCCTGACGTGAGAATTCGCTAATTGCCCAGTTTGGCAGTGCGGCGACGCCAAGGCCTGCGGAAACCATCTGTACCAGCATAAGTGTATTATCCGCCTGTTTCCATTTTGCCGGTTCAACACCGGCGGGTTGTAAAAAGTGTTTTACCACATCCAGCCTCTGTTTTTGCACCGGATAGCTGAGCAGCGTTTGATCGGCTAAATCTTCAGGTTCAATAAATGCTTTGTCTGCTAATGGATGATTGGTGGCGGTAATTAAGCGCATTTCGAAATCAAACAGCGGTTCATAATGAACTTCTGATCTTGGTTGAATATCTGATGTAATAACCAGATCAAGCTCTCCGGCGAGTAGAGCTGGGAGAGGTTCGAAACCAAACCCAGATGAAAAATCTAAAGCCACACTTGGCCACGCAATTTGATATTCCCTCAGCGCCGGCATTAGCCACTGGAAACAAGAGTGACATTCAATGGCCATATGTAATCGCCCATTAACGTCTTCTTTAAGGCTGGCAAGTTCATTTTCTGCTTTCGCTAGCCTTGGCAGTATTTCATCGGCGAGTTTTAGCAGAATTTCCCCTTCAGAGGTAAATTTAACCGGGCGAGTTTTGCGCAGAAATAGCTGTCCGCCAAGCCGTGCTTCAAGCTCTTTGATTTGATGAGAGAGAGCGGACTGGGTTAAATGCAGTGCAGTAGCGGTAGAGGTTAAGGAACCTGTTTCTCGCAGAGATGCCAGCGTACGCAGATGTTTAAGCTCTATCATGAAAATCCCTCATCATTATTGTTCTTCCTTGAGTAAAACTATAACTTACGCTTATTTTTTAGAGCTGTAAACATCTAGACGTCTATTTGTTTTGTGGTCCACATGTAGGATGTGGCTGTAAGTACCTAAGTTGCTGGTTGTGCGTCTTTTCTTATTTTATTGTCATCCGATGGGTTTTCTCTGTTTGATTTGTTTATAAATTCAATTAATTCATTGGCTTATATTGTTTTAGTGCCGTTTTTGATATTGAGGTCATGTTAGGTTATTTACGCTTGCTTCAGTTAACATCCGCCTTCGTTCTTATTTAGTTGTTTTTTTATCTTAAGGTTACACACATGACTAATACTTTGATGAAATTTGCTGTTGATGATGGTTCAACAAACGTAAAAG
>Ga0075011_10000043_pt1 | contig 59094 bp, 41 predicted proteins | sample TARM_MetaG_T_14_FD_72354 | JGI IMG/M metagenome (GOLD analysis project Ga0075011, IMG submission 72354) | Freshwater microbial communities from Pennsylvania, USA, analyzing microbe dynamics in response to fracking - TARM_MetaG_T_14 | ecosystem: Environmental > Aquatic > Freshwater > River...
TTCCATTTCACGATACCTATAATGCGAACAGCTGCAACCATCAGAGCGAAGAAAACTCTGTTGTCAGCTGACAATCGAATTCTATGTGGCGTTCCATACAAATGAAAAACGATCAAAACCACAAGCAGTAATGGGAATCAATGGAGTCTTTTATAGTGATGATATAGGCGACAGAAAAAGAAAAGAAGGGCATGTGTTATCTCTAACAAAAACTGGCTAATTTCAATTTGAAAAATTGGAATGGCCCCGTAAGGGGCCATTAAAAAATGATTTTTCTGTTTGGTGTCAATCAAAGGCTTTTTTGAGCCCCTCACCAAGAGTATTGGCAAATTTTCTCCATTTCTGATTTTCATCCTCCAGGATCTTGATGTATGCGGAAACGGAATCAAGAGATGTCTTGATATCTGCATGATTCTGGAAGTTTGGAGTCAGATTCATAGACTTGAGCTGTTCGAGCCGTTTCTGTATTTCAGAAGAGATCTGTTGTGGGCTAAAGTCATTTGTGGAAGTGCTGGATATTGCCGCATCCTTAGGCTTCTTGTTATCGGAGGCTTTCTTAGCAGGCTGCTTCTGTTGGCCTTCCTGGCTATTCGCCATCGCTTCCTCTTGTGCAGCAGCAGGAGCAGCAGCAGGAGCAGCAGCAGGAGCAGCAGCAGGAGCAGCAGCAGGAGCAGCAGCAGGAGCAGCAGTAGGAGCTACAGGGCTGGCTCGTTTGCTATAGTTAATTGCATAAATCATTGCATCTTCATTAGGAATCAGCCTAATGGTCTCATCAGCATAAAGCTCATTGATTGCATCTTCGATTTGATCAATATCAAACTGGGGATGACTATTGCTTATAAGCTCAATCAGCCGATCTTCATCAATTTCCTCTGATGCTGTTATCAGAGCAATAATAATGGATGCAATTGTTTGCTCAGGGTCTACAGACTGAGTTTTATTACTTTCTGTGATGCTTTTTTTAACAGCATCATTGCTCTTATTAACAACAACTTTTCCGAGCGCTTCTTTTGCTTGCGGAGATGCCTTGTAAATATTTTCATTAAAGGTGGGCATGACAGAAATAATCACAAACCCAAGTTCTGCTAGTTTTTCGGAAGCGTCCTTAAGATCTTCCTTGCTAAGCTCTGTTTCGGAAAGGATTTGTTGCTCCATAACAGGCGCAGAACCTGCGGCAAGAACCTTTAGGAGGCGGTACTCTTTCTCTGAAAGACTAATCATTTCTGAATTCTCTTGGTTACTTGTGGTCATTTCAAACTCCTTTCTTAAATTTAAATCATTTTGATGCAGCCATTCCTCTTTACCACCAGGATTAGCGTCATTCAATTCATTTTCTGTTTCAGCTATTTCTGAACTGATAACTGGATTATCATGTTCATTTTTGCCTTGATGTGGTTCAATACTTACAGTTTTGTCCTGCCAGTCATTTGGATTTTGATTAGACGCTTCCTTTTCCTCGCTTAAATCAGTAACAATCATCTCAGACTCATCAATGTAATCATCTTGTTGAAAGTCTGAATCAAATGATGCCCCATCATCAAGTTTAAGTCCTCCGATATACTCAGATAACTCAATGGATATTGGAGATAAAAATGATTTATTTCCAGTGAACCTGTAAGCGCCATCATCGAATTCAATCAGAGGCGGTCTCTCTGTTGTAAGAGAGTAAAGTTGTCTATTTACCTTATGCAAAGGCAAACCAAGAAGACTGGTTATCTCATTGTTTGCAAGTGGTCTACTGGCTCTTGCGAGCAAATGAAGAATTACCAGCCTCATTTGGGTCTTGTCGCCAACATTGAACATTTACAGCCCCTTGACATTGCTTTATTTGCTAATAGAAATTACAGATATTCTAGTATGTAATTAAGGGAATGAGAAGATCAATTCATTATGTTTTTTAAATTTGTTTACTTCTCTTTATTTTTGTTTAAAAACAATGGGTTACGATTGATTTCTGAGGGGCGACAGGGCTCAGCAATTATTTACTTGATAAGTAATGCTGTGCCCTGGTCTGTTTTTGTGCTGTTTTTGCATTGTTGGCTCACGCCAACATAAGTCCCAGTTTCCTAGAACGGCACCTGTACCTCTGGCACTGGCTTTTGCCTTGGTTGCTGGTTTTGCACATCCAGATCATTTTTTGCCTGCAAATTAATTCCCGTTTTGATGAGGGATCTAATGCACTCGCACAGAGATGTCTGCCTTTTCTTTCTATATTTATTTGCCAGTCCTCGTTTTAGTGTGTCTCTGTCACCAACAAAGAATACCTGTTGCTTACCCCTCGTTGTGCCTGTGTATACTATGTCTGGGGTTAGCATCCTTTCGTGATTTTTGCTGACCGGAATGATTACAGCATCAAATTCAGAGCCTTGGCTCTTATGTATTGTGCATGCATAGCCCAATCTCATATCTTTAAATGAATCAAATGGTATTGGTTTTTCAACACCATCAAATACAACATATGCTTGCCTGGAAGATCTATCGATAAACTTTATCTTGCCTACCTCGCCATTACTAATTCCAAGTGTTTTGTTGTTTTTAATCTGCATCACTCGATCATTTACAGAGAATGTATTCCCACACGAGTAAAATGAAAACGTCTCTTTTAATGCTGGATTTATCTTATCCTTTAGCAAGCCATTAAGATGGTCAACACCCGCAAAAGTTCCTTTTTGAGGGCTTAGCACCTGAATCTCATCGATTTCTATATTGAATCTTTTTGGTATTACTTCATGCATTAGTCTTGATACAATGCTGGCTATTTCTTCATCTGAATCTGCATCAATCCAGTGAAAGTCCTCTGATTTAGAATCAATCAAAGGCATTTTCCCCTCATTAATAAGATGCGCGTTTGAGATAATATGACTACCTTCCTTTTGTCTGTATGTCTTGGTTAGCTTAACAGACTGAATGCAGCCAGAGTCAATAAGGTCTTGCAGCACATTGCCAGGATCAACAGATGGCAACTGATCAGCATCACCAATAAGAACGAGTCTTGCACTAGATGGCAACGCCTTCAATATCGCATGAAAAACATGTATATCAACCATACTGAACTCATCGATAATCAGCGTGTCCAGTTCAAGCTTGTTATTCTCATTTCTAATAAAGCCTTGTTCCTGATTAAATTCAAGAAGCGTGTGAATAGTTCCTGCATCACGACCTGTTGATTTTGACATCCTCCTAGCTGCTTTTCCTGTAGGGGCACACAAAACAACCCTGTTTCTATGTGACTCACTAGAGCAGGATTCTTCAATAGCCTCAATGATGCTTTTAGTTGTCTTTGTTTTGCCAACACCAGGGCCACCAGTAACAATACTTACCTTATTAAAAACAGATGAAAAAACAGAGTTTCTTTGTTGCTCGTTTAGCTTGGCATCAATTGTTCTTATTTTCCCTGGAGGAGTATCTAAAGGAGACTGGAGAATTCTCTTTAATTCCTCTGCGCAATCCATCTCCTTTTGAAAAAGCTCATAAGACAAAACAATCGAATGACCATAGCTGTCATTCATTATGGACATTGTTCCATCCATAATGCTTTTATTTACTGCGCCTGAAACTATACTTGGCTCTATAGCCGTCATTTTAAACAACTTATCCATGAACTCACTCATGTATGTTCTAGTGCTTCCATTATCAGAAATCCCCTTCAAGGCAAAAGAAATACCGTGATGAATCCTCTCTTCGTTTTTTTCATCAATTCCAATTTTTAATGCAATTGAATCTGCAATCTTGAAGCCAATACCATTAAGACCAATTAACAAGTATGGGTAATTTGAAATGGTGTTTATAGCCTTGTCACTTAATTGTTCCACAATCTTTGTCGAAATCTCTGTTGATACATCAAGGGATTTCAAAAAATAAAATCCATCTTTTGATGTTCTTGCTCTTAACCAATCCCTGACAAAAGAAACATGCATTTCATCACCAAGAAAGTCCCTGACTTTCTTTGGGTTTTTCTCTAGGATGTCAAACACATCATCGCCAAACTGCCTGTATATCTTGTGGGCTTGCTCTTTTCCAATTCCTCTAAAAAAATTAGACAAAAGAAATGAGAGGGCATGATTTTGCTTAATCAATCTTGCTGGAAAAATTTGCCGCGCAGCCAATTGTTTTCCGTACTTTGGATGTGTCTGCCAGTCACCATCACAAATGATTGTATCCCCAGCTTTTGGAGAAAACACATTACCCTTCACAACAACACGGTCTTTTCCAGTATTTTCTGTTATAATGATTTTTGACTCAGGATCAATGCCTGTCACCTCAAGAAAGTGAAAGTTACTCTTCTGGTCTTTAGCAATTACTTTTGTTATAAGAACTTCAATTTTAGCCATTATTCTGCTCTGGATGTTGTTATTCAGATGCTTTTATTTTACTATGAAAATCACCAAACAAACCACAAAGAATAATAAAAATGATATATAAGGGGCTCTTGTTGTCATCACTGCTAATGGTGATTTCACAATTTTCGGTGGCTAAGGAGACATCAAGTGAGTCTTCTTTTTGTGCATTTGACGTTTTTGTTCCTATTAGTGCATCATGCCCACTTGAAGGTAGCGGCAAGGTTACACATATTGTTGATAGCAGAACAATGTGGGTGATGCCGAATGATAAAAATGCTGATTTTAATATGAGCAGGGCAACAAATAACACATTTAAGAATCAAAGCAGAGACCGCTCAAAAGGAATAAAGCTGAATATACTTGGAGTAAGCAATGCAATTGCAAAGTTAGATACATCATCAGTAATGAATATTGAAAATGATGCTGTTGATTTTTTATCTGAAAACATTCTTGGCAAGAATGTTTCTTATGCCTGTTATTTTCTTGATGATAAAATAAATCTGCTTTGTAGCGTGGATTTTAAAGGAAATGATCTTGGTCAAATCTTCATCAAGAAGGGACTCTCCAAGTACGTGGTCAAGTACGGCAGACATCCCAAGAGAGACAAAGAGTATGAGCAGGCAGAGCTAGAGGCGAAAGGAAGCGAGATCGGAATATGGAAGCCATTTTTTGGGATGTTTATTTTTAAGAAAAAGTAGTCTGCTTGAAAATTGAGCTGATTTTATACTTCCAAAGTGAATTAGTTATGATAAAATTAACTAACCAGGGCCATGGCCCTAAGTAGCCACATCGTTCTGTGGCTATTTTATATCACTTAAGAGGTATTTTTTATGCATGTAAAGAAAAGAGATGGTCGTTTGGAGCCCGCTGACTTCGATAAGGTTCATAATGTACTCATGTGGGCTGCAACGGGACTGAATAACGTTTCTGTTTCTCAGGTTGAAATCAAATCAAAAATTCAAATGTATGACGGTATTGAAACCTCAAAAATTCATGAGGTTATGATTAAGTCTGCTGCCGACCTTATTTCAAAAGAAAGCCCTGATTACCAGTTTCTTGCTGCAAGACTTGCTATCTTCCATATTCGTAAAAAAGCCTATGGTAAGTTTACTCCGCCATCATTGTTTGATCATGTGAGCAAATTGACTCAGATGGGCAAGTATGACAAAGGAATTCTTGAGTCTTACAGTAAGAAAGAAATTGATGAAATGGATCAGTACATCGATCATGATCGGGATCTCAATTTCAGCTATGCCGCTGTAAAGCAGCTTGAAGGTAAATACCTTGTTCAAAACAGGGTAACAAAAGAGATATATGAAAGCCCCCAGATGCTTTATGTTCTTATTGCTGCATGCCTTTTTTCTCATTATGACAAAGATGTTCGTATGTCATACATTAAGCGCTTCTATGATGTGACTTCGCAATTCAAATTGTCACTTCCAACACCTATTATGTCTGGGGTAAGAACTCCAACAAGACAATTTAGCTCGTGTGTCAAAATTGACTGCGGAGACTCTCTGGACTCTATTAACGCAGCTGCCAGCTCTATTGTTAAATACGTATCTCAAAGAGCAGGTATCGGTATCAATGGAGGCAGAATCCGAGCCCTTGGAAGCAAAATCAGAGATGGTGAAGGATTCCATACTGGACTGATTCCTTTTTATAAATACTTCCAAAGTGCCGTTAAATGCTGTTCGCAGGGCGGCGTTCGTGGTGGTGCAGCCACGCTGTTTTATCCAATTTGGCACCTTGATGTCGAGAGTCTTCTTGTTCTCAAGAACAACAGGGGTGTTGAAGAAAACAGGGTTCGCCACATGGATTATGGCGTACAAATCAACAAAGTAATGTACGACCGACTAATCAAGGGAGAGGATATTACACTCTTTAGCCCAAATGATGTTCCTGGACTCTATGATGCATTTTTCCAGGATCAGGCGCTTTTTGAGGAGCTTTACAAGAAATACGAACAAGATCTTTTTATTAGAAAAACCAAAATTAAAGCGGTTGATTTGTTTAGTCTGTTCATGCAGGAACGAGCAGGAACGGGCAGGGTGTACGTCATGAACGTAGATCACTGCAATACGCACAGCGCATTTCTTGAGAAACTTGCAACTGTTTACATTAGTAATCTATGTCTTGAAATTACGCTGCCAACCAAGCCTCTTAATGATGTGAACGGTGATGAGGGCGAAATCGCGCTTTGCACATTGTCAGCCTTCAATCTAGGCGCAATCAGCGATCTGTCTGAGCTTGAAGAGCTCGCTGATATCGCAGTAAGGGCACTTGATAGCCTTCTTGACTATCAGGGCTACCCAGTCAAGGCTGCTAAAAAGGCAACTCTAAGTAGAAGGGCACTTGGGGTTGGTGTAATCAACTATGCCTATTACCTTGCCAAAAATGGTGTGCGGTATACAGATGGCAGCGCCATGTCGCTAACACACAAAACCTTTGAGGCTATTCAGTATTATCTGCTGAAAGCATCAAACAAGCTAGCTATGGAAGTGGGTGCTTGCGATGCGTTCTCTGAAACAAAGTATTCCAAAGGAATTCTCCCAATTGACACCTACAAGAAAGATGTCGATGAGGTCTGCAATGAGCCTCTGCATCTTGATTGGGAAGAGCTTCGTGCAAGCATCCTTGCTCATGGTCTGAGAAACAGTACCTTGACCGCTCTGATGCCCTCTGAGACATCATCTCAGATCAGCAATGCGACAAATGGCATTGAGCCTCCAAGGGGTCTTATTTCTGTTAAAGCCTCAAAAGATGGTGTCATGAAGCAGGTTGTTCCAGAAATCGAAACCCTTGCGGATAGTTACGAGTTGCTGTGGGACATGAATAGCAATCACGGATACATCAAGCTTGTCGCAGTGATGCAAAAGTTTGTAGATCAGGCTATCTCTGCTAATACCAACTACGATCCTGCTAAGTATCCAGGATCGAAAGTTCCGATGAAAGAACTACTGAGAGATCTTCTGACCGCATACAAATATGGCCTAAAGACACTTTATTACCACAACACCAGAGATGGTGCATCAGATGAGCAAAACGAGATTGCATCAGATGGCTGTGAATCCGGTGCTTGCAAGATTTAATTAAAAAATGGCGCTATTAACTTAGCGCCAATATAATGGAGTTATATATGACCTATTCAGTATTTAGAAAAGAAAAAAACAACGCACTTTTGGAGCCAATGTTTTTGGGGCGTTCTGTAAATGTATCGAGATATGATCAGCAAAGGCACCCCATATTCGAAAGACTGATTGAGAAACAATTGTCTTTTTTCTGGAGACCAGAAGAAATTGATGTTAGTCAAGATAAAATTGACTACTCAATGCTTCCTGAAAATGAAAAGCATATTTTTATTAGTAATCTTAAGTATCAAACACTGCTTGATAGCATTCAGGGAAGAGCCCCCTGTACGGTATTTATGCCAATTGTTTCAACAAGTGAATTGGAAACATGGATTTTAACCTGGTCATTCAGTGAATCAATCCATAGCAGATCTTACACACATATCATCAGAAATATCGTAAATGATCCCTCTATTGTATTTGATGACATTGTTGAAAACGAAGAGATAATCAAAAGAGCTGCTGACATTTCCAAGTATTACGATGGACTAATGCTTGCCACTCAAGATTATCAAATGATTGGCGAGGGAAAAGGCAATATCAATGGCAGAGATGTCATTGTGGATCTCAGAGAGATAAAAAAGAAACTTTATCTTTGCTTGATGTCCGTAAATGCACTTGAGGCAATACGCTTCTATGTTAGTTTTGCATGCTCTTTCGCATTTGCGGAAAGAGAGCTAATGGAAGGCAATGCAAAAATCATCAAAATGATTGCAAGAGATGAGGCTCTTCATCTCACTGGTACTCAGCACATGTTAAACCTAATGAGGACAGGAGAGGACGATCCTGAGTTCAAGGAAATTGTTGCCGAAGCAGAGGCAGAAGCAAGAAACATATTTATTTCAGCATCAGAACAAGAAAAAGAATGGGCAGGATATCTATTCAAGGACGGTTCAATGATTGGATTAAACAAAGAGATTTTGTGTCAATATGTTGAATACATAACAAACCTGAGAATGATTGCGGTTGGCCTGGAGCCTGCCTATCCTAACTCTAAGAGCAATCCCATCCCATGGATCAATGCATGGCTAAGTTCTGATACGGTGCAGGTTGCTCCACAAGAGGTGGAGGTCAGCTCCTATCTCGTGGGTCAGATTGATGCAAGCATCGATTCTAGTGATCTTGGAGATTTTGAGCTGTAGGACACAGGTTGTTCGCAAAAAGCCAGGGGAGACCCTGGCTTTTCCTTAATTTCGCTCAATGCAATACTCAAGACAGTGTGATTATTTATATTTCCGAATAAAAACAACTGCAATTAGGTACTTTAAATTGTTTTTTTGTTTAAAAATAACTATACTACTAAAATAGATCTGTAATGCCAAAGCGCATACAAAGGGATATTTTTATGAAAATAAAGCCGATTGTTGAGGCTGCTCAGAAAACAACAGCTCACATACATGAGAATCCGATTCTCAATAGAGTCTATCAAAACAGAGGGGTTCTTTCTCCTGCTGAGATAGAGTATTCGTTGCATAACCTCATCAAACCAAATGGAATGAAGGGTATAGATAAAGCGACAGACATACTGTTGAACCATTTGCTTGCAAATTCCAAAATCATTGTTGTGGGCGATTATGACTGTGATGGAGCCACAGCAACGACTATTGCTGTAGAGGGATTGACGATGCTTGGTGCCAAAAACGTCTCGTTTTTAGTGCCTGATCGTATCAAGCATGGTTATGGACTGAGCCCAGAGATCGTAAGACTTGTTGGAGAGCAGAGCCCTGACTTGATTATCACTGTGGATAATGGCATTGCATCATTCGCTGGCTGCGAGGCCGTTAAGCATCTTGAGAAGCCATGCCAGATTATTGTGACCGATCACCACCTTGCTGCGGAAGAGGGTTTGCCAGATGCTGATGCGATAGTAAATCCAAATCAGCCAGGTTGTGGGTTTAAGTCAAAAAATATCGCCGGATGTGGAGTTATTTTCTATGTAATTATGGCACTTCGAGCAAAAATGCGAGAAAAGGGTATTTTTGAAAAGATGGGGATTGTTCAGCCAAACATGACTCCTCTACTTGATGTATTGGCGCTCGGGACTGTAGCTGACGTAGTTACTCTTGACTACAACAATCGAATCCTTGTCACTCAGGGGCTGAACATGATCAATAACGGCATGTGCAGACCAGGAATCAAGGCTGTTCTTGAGCTCAAAAAAAGGCAGATTGGAAACATCGTATCTAGCGATATGGGTTTTTCTGCTGGGCCGTGTTTCAACGCAGCGGGTCGCCTTGACGACATGCGTCTTGGAATCAAGTGCATGCTTGAGAAGGATGAATCCAGGGCAATGGAGTATGCTGAGCAGCTTTTCGAACTGAACCAACAAAGGAAAGAGCTAGGTTCAGAAATGGAAGCCGAGGCGATCAAGATTCTTGAGGAATACAAGGTTGATGAGCACAGCTTCGGTGTTTGCCTGCATGAACCCACATGGCATGAAGGAGTAATTGGAATACTTGCTTCTAGAATCAAGGAGCGCCTCAATAGGCCGGTTATTATCTTTACTGATACACACCATGCATCAGACGCAAGAAAAGCGCTAGAGAGCGCCATAGAGCGAAAGGCAAGCGCAGAAGAAATCCGTGACTTGGAGCGTCTTCTTGGAGATTGTGACATTAAAGGCTCTGCCAGATCTGTGCCAGGTGTTCACCTCAAGCACGTTCTGGATCATATCAATAAAACAGACTCAGCCATTCTGTCAAAATTTGGTGGGCATGCAATGGCTGCGGGCCTATCTCTTAAGATTCGACATTTTGAAAAATTCAAGTCTGAGTTTGACAAAATGGTAAGAAAAGATCTTACGGAAGAAATGATTCTGGGGAAAATGGAGGTAGACATCAAAAATGTTGAGCCTTCATTAATGACCCTGGAGGCAGCCGAGTTGCTTAGAAGTGGTGGGCCTTGGGGGCAAAACTTTACTCAGCCAGTGTTTAGCCAGGTTTTCTCTGTTGTTACTCACAGGATACTTGGTGACAAGCATCTAAAAATGACAGTTAAGCCTGTTGGTAGCGACATGTCTTTTGAGGCTATTGCATTTAACTGCATTGAGAATGGTGAGCTGCCATTTAAGAATAACTTTGAAGGTGTTTTTAGTCTTGATGTCAATGAATGGAAGGGAAGAAAAAGCCTACAACTAATGGTTCACTGCATTCAAGATCCAAGTCTCGATCTAGAGCTGGACAAAGAAAATACCAACTCTGACTCGCTTATTTTGTCTGGGGCTGCCAGCATGCAAAAAAAGGATATTGGCAGAGTTAGGGTTGAAAATAAAAAAGAAGATGTCGCTGTTCCTTTTTGATTCTGGAGTATTAAATGAAAAATAAAGCGGTAATCATTTTGGTAGGGCCTAGCTGCTCAGGAAAATCATTTCTCTCTCAAAGGCTGATGTCCACTGGAATTATTGGTGAGTCAGTTAGTACAACAACAAGACTCCCCAGAAGCGGCGAGATTGACGGTGTTCATTATCATTTTATCAATGATGAGGAGTTTCAAGTCAAAAAATCAAATGGTGAATTTATTGAAACCATTGAGTTTAGCGGGAAAAAATATGGTGTAACAGCTGATGAGTTTAAAAAACTATTTGAAAAAGGAATTACTCCGCTTGTAGTGGCTGAGCCAAATGGTGCAGAGCAAGTTTCAAATTTCAGCCTGAAAGAAGGTTGGATTCCAGTGTGCATTTTTATAAATGTTCCGATCAAGGTAGCAATACAAAGATTTTCAGAGCGAATGCTTAAAGACTTTGAGGAAAAGCAAAGTGACGCTGTTTTTGATTATTATGCAGGAAGGATTGCTGATGCTCTTGTAGTTGAGACAAAATGGAAAGACATGCTTCGATATGATCATGTTGTTCCAGTTTCAGACACAAGCGAAAAGGCAGATTTAATTGCAGAAGAAATAATCAAGCAAGTGAAAAAAATCCAAGAAGGTAATAGGCCAGACTGGAAAATCTCAAAAGAAGAAAGACACATTGTTTCAAGTGGTGAGTGTAGCAATAAAAAAAGAGAAGGCATCAAAGCTCAGGTTCTCTCATGCATTACCAGTCATAAAAATGTTTCCTTTATTGATTTGTCTGAGTTGATTTTAAAGGGTGCCTCAAGACTGAAAAAAGAAAATAATGAGGAGCTATCATGCTGAGTAATGGTGAAAAGAAGCTTTTTGAGCTAATTAATAACGATATGCTAAAGGAGTTTGCATATCTCTTCCAAAATGGGGTGTCTATAAATAAATTCGCTGAAAACCAGACTGGGCAAAGCCTTCTGGGTTCGGCAATAGAGAAGAAAGCCTATGGCATAGTGCAGTATCTCATTGATGTGCCAGGTCTAATATCTCAAAGAGATAGGCATGGAAGGACGCCGCTAATGTACCTTTCAAGGCATTTTGATCACAAGATGATTAATATACTTAAACTAAAAGGCGTAGATCTAAATCAAGACGTAGGGCTGGGTAGAAATCTGCTGCATTTAGCAGCAACAAAAAAAGATCATCGTATTTTTGACATGCTGGTGAGTATTGGATTAGACAAAAATAAAGTATGTAACAGAGGTGAAACACCAATCGATACATTAAATAGATATTCATCAAAAGAGCCAGAGATTGCGAAGATTTCAAATCAATAAAGGAGGGAAAACCCCTCCTTTTATCTTGATAAAGAGCTTTGTTGATTCAGCTCCTTTGGAAAATTCCAGTTATTTTCCTCTGATGATTTTCTGGCAATAAGTAATGATGTCTTTATAAATTTCGTAAAATCAGCCGCATGAGGGATTTTGCTAAGATCGTTACAGACTGACTCTATAATAGATCTATGCTGTTCGTTAATGACTGCCACAGGATTTTCTACCTTTGCGCACTTATCCAGGTAGTTTTTATAGCAAAAAACAACAAATTGACCAATTGCATTTAGATCCGCCTTTTCTCCTGATCTTTCTATTTCCTTGTTAAAAATATCAATAGCAAATTCATTTACGTTTCCGCTGTTAATTAACCCCCTCATAAGATTAAGATTTCTTCCTCTAATTTCGTTATAGCTATAACCATTATTTCCATGATTAATAAGCAAGGACTTGTCAAATCCACCTGCTTTTGCATCCTTGCTATCTTCCTGGAATTCCCAGTTTCTAGTAGATATTCCGTTATCTGCTGATCTGGCTGCCATTTCAACCACTTCATTAATTTGACGCCGATCAAGTTCTGTTTCTGGGGCATACTTAAGCATCGCCGAACAAATCATTTCAGGAATTTCTTGATTCGTATTTCCGCTATTTATGCTTTTTGAACTAAACTCATATGCCGCACGATGAATAAACAAAACAAGACAGAAAATATCTGTTTTGTCTTTGAATGTTGATATTTCTTTTGCAATGGTTTTGAGTGCAAAATTATGCCTGCCATCGGAGCTTTTTAGTTCATTTATATTCTTTTCGTGGCGCTTCTTCATTCCTTCGTAAGTGTAATCAATATCCTTGTATTTTCTTAGTTCATTTTCAGATGAATCACCGGAGAAGTGCCGCCTGTTGTTTTTAAGCGCTATGCTAGCAAGCCTGCTTTTTATTTGCTGACGTTCTTCTGGTGAAAGACTGCTTTCAAACTTTCTTTCGAGCTCGTCAATATCTTCTTTGTTAAGCTCCCTTCCTTTGTTGTGCTTAAAAAATGGAGCTATACCAGCATCAACGGAAATTGATGGGTAGAAGAATACGCGAGAAAGATTGCCGCAACTTTTATCTGCATCAATCCCCATTGTGATTTTTTTAAACGTGTCAGGCCAGTTTTCAGCTAATACTGGCTCATTGAGAGCCAGAACCATTCGGAATTTATATGGTGTTTCTGCGGTATAGCTATGAGTTGAATAAACAAAGTATTCAAAATCCTTAAAGAGATCTTCTGCTTTTGGAAGAGAGTCCTTCAAGTCAAGATCTATTACGACCATAGTAATGGACTTAACGTTGGCCTCATTTCTGAATGTCGGCTCGTGATTAAACCTGGGCTCAGTGAGAACCCATTGATCCCGTTCTTTCATTTGAACAGGCATAAAGCACAGACCGTCCTTTTTATCTCTAACATCGTGGGTTGAGAACATTTCAACAATCTCATCCCATGTTAGCTCTATGCACCCATTCTCTACTTCGCCATCACCCTTGTACTTAAGCTCAACTAGCTCAATGATCTTGTCTGATTTGTTCCACATGCTTCCGCCAATCAAGTAATCATATTTTATTGACTTATTATATCAAATAAAAATCAAGGCTTCATCACTTTTTTAATTGACTCAAAAATAATTAATGGTATTATTTTGATGATAATTATTTTTCTTGCTGAGGGATTTTATGGGTGGTAGGTTGTTTATTGGGATTCTATCGTTTCTTGTTATTGGAGCGCTGTCATGTGGGGTATTGATGTACCCAAATGTGGTTGACTATATTCTTGCCATTGATTACCTACTTGTTTTTAAGTCTGTGATTTCATTTATTGTTGCAATGACACTTGTTGTCGGATTCCATGAGTTTGGGCATTATTTGGTAGCAAGAATGGCTGGGGTCAGGGTTCTTGAGTTCTCTATTGGTTTTGGAAAAACACTTCTCTCATTTAGGAGTAAGAAGTCTGGAATTAAATACAAGCTTTCCCTGATGCCTCTTGGTGGGTTTGTGAGGTTTCTTGACGGAGAAAAAGACAGAAAGGAGTTTGGTGATTACGGACTTTCTTTTGGTGATGCGAGCACGGCAAAAAGAGCTGCCATTGTTTTTGCTGGCCCTCTATTTAATGCGATCTTTGCATTTTTTATCTTTGTGTGTATTTCACTTATAGGAACTCCTTATTATAAGCCATTTATAGGCGATACAATTAGTGGTGGATGGGCAGAAAGCCAGGGATTAAAGCCAGGAGATCTTATCGTTAGCATTGATGACATGTCAGTTTTAGATTTCCCTGAGATGTTCCAAACAATTGCATCAAGTGCAGGTAAAAGCAGTGTTTCAGTTGAGGTTCAAAATAATGGCGCATCAAGAAATATTGCCTTGAACCTGGAAAAAATGAAGCTAACAAGAGAGGGTGCATCACTTGAGCGGCTTCTTGGCATTAAAACAGCAAATTCATCAGCAACCTCTGTGATTAACGAGATAGGGGAGGGTGGGATATTTGAAAAATTAGATCTTTCCCCAGGTGATAGGGTTGTATCAATAAATGACAAGGAGACTGCGACACCAGGCAAGATACAGGAAGCGCTAAAGGACGCGGTTGGCGACACGGTAAAAGTGGTATACATTAGAAATAAGAAGGAAAAGGTAGCATACGGATTATATTCAGGATTAATAAATGCTGGCTTTAAGCCCTATAAAAAGGAACTTTTCATTGGTGAAAAGGATGAAGGTTTTTTTGGGGTAATCTCATCATCTTATGACAGGCTTGTTGTAAATACAGTTTCAACATTTTCTGTTTTGGGCGGTATTTTCAATAACAGCATCTCCACAGATGTGATTTCCGGCCCAGTAGGAATAGCAAAAGCAGCTGGTGATTTTATGGAGTTTGGGATTGTTCCATTTCTTCATTTTATGGCAATGATCAGCATTAGTCTTATGGTTATGAATTTACTTCCTGTTCCAGGGCTTGATGGCTTCTATCTTGTGGTATTCGGAGTTGAGTCAATCATAAGAAGGAAGATCCCTGAGAAGTATATTGATGCCATGATTAAGGTTGGCATGACAGCAATAGCAGCCCTACTTGCTTATGCCTTATACATTGATTTCAAGTTTGTTTTTTGAGTTTAGGAGGACTGATGTCTGGTGTTATATGTGATATCGATGATGTTGTTGGGATGCTTGGAGTAACATTGAATAATGTACTTAACGAAAAATTCGGTCTTAATATTCCGTTTGATGACTATCATGAATATGATTATTTTAAAAAATATGGAATGTGCAAGGATGCATTTTTCGAATTGATAGGAAGCAATGATTTCTTCTCATCCCTTCCTTTTGAGTGTGGTGCGATAGACGCATTAAAGAGAATAAAGGCAAGTGGCTTTGAGATAAACATGGTTACATCAAGAGGGTTTCTTAGCAATGCGGAGGAGATAACAAGCAGCTGGCTAGAGGCTGGCGGAGCAAAGATAGATCGATTAATTGTTGTTCCGACAGGGCGTTCAAAATCCTCCGAGTACAAGAAGGTTGGTCGTCATTTTGATTATATATTTGATGATCTTCCTGAGAATATTTCGGATGCAATAGAAAGCAGAATTGTGGATGGGTTTGCACTAATCAACAAGCCATGGAACAAGAACTCAATATTTGTTGGTGGTGATGTTGAGAGATTTAATTCATTGATCGAATTTACAAATGTAAAAGGATGGTAAAATGACAGAAGAAAAACAAATAATCAAATCAAAAAAACCAAAAAAGACTATTTTATTTTGTGCGTTGGCCTGTCTTTTTGCAGGTGGAGCGTATTACTCTGGTGTAAGTGTAAACAGTCTTGAGGCTGCATTTAATGCTTCAATAATCCACAATAGCGATGATGCAACAATTTCTAGCATTGAGGATAAATATCCTGGTCTTAAAGTGTTTGAAGCTGATAAAAACATCGCAAGTGGATTAGTGGTTCTGCAAACCAATAAGGGTGTATTGTATACAAATAGCAACTTTGAAGTAATTATCAAGGGTGATGTTTTCAGCCTGTCATCAGGAAGTAATATCTCTAATAACTACGAGAAAATCAATGCTGAGCTAATTAACAAAAACCAGGTGTCAATAAATAACGAGCTTGGCAAGAGACTATTTACGGATAGCAATATTGAGCAACAGCAACAGCAACAGCAACAGCAACAGCAACAGCAACAGCAAGCTCAAGCAGGCATTAACTCGTCAGCCAATAAAGAGGTTGCCATTAATGCGGAAGAGCAGGCTAGGCTTGCTGAGGCTCTCTCAGATAGAATAAAAGAATTGAATGAATTGAGAGAGAAAAATGATGCGATGAATAACATGGGGTTTTTGTCATATGAGCACCCCGCAACAGCAAGGCTGAATAAATCACAGACGCAGGCACTACAACCAAAACCAGAAGAAAAAAATGTAAATAAAGATCATGTTGATGTATCTCAGGTAGAAATAAGTGATTCGTTTATTTATTACAAGGATAATAAAATAACTAAGGTTGGGTATAAGAGTGATGGAACTCCGCTTTCACTTGAAGAGAAAAACAAACAGGTGGAGAAAATCATTAAAGGCGTCAAGGAAAAGGGAGATGCATGGAGTATTAAATACCCTGCAAAAGGCGTTGAGAAATCATCCATCTTTGTTTTCACAGATCCAACATGTGGATATTGCAAGAAGCTTCATGGCTCGCTTGATGAGTTAAATAAAAATGGCATATCTGTTTATTATCTCTTCTACCCAAGAGCTCTTGCGCTTGGAATGGATGATTTCCAGTCGAAAGACACTATCAGGAAGATGCAGACCATTTGGTGCTCAGAGGACAACAAAAGGGCAATGGATGCGGTTTATGGTGGCGGTTTTGTAAATCCATCAAACAACGTAAATATGTGTAACGATAAGTTTGTAAACAGTAAGCGCGGCCAATTCCCTGCTTTTGAACAGTACCTTCTTGGAAACATAATGGGCATTAATGGAACGCCGCTGATAGTAAAAGAGAATGGAGAGATGATTACCGGATTCACAAGTGCAGATTTGTTAATGAGGAATCTTTCCAACTAATCAAAAAAGGAGCCGAGGCTCCTTTTTTCATTTAATCCGTTTTTACTTTACATGCTCGGCCACAAATTGTTTCCGCCGCTTTCCTTATCAATTCTCTTCATAATCTTGTTGTGGTTTTCAATCTCGCTATCCAGAGCAGTAATTACCTTAAGTTTTTCCATGCCAGGGAATTGAACAGCTTTAAATTCAAAAGAGAGATCAACCACTGGGGCTGGAGCCGCCTTATTGAAGTGCAGGGTGTTTTGCTCCTGGGTCATCAGCAAGAAAACCTCGCTCAGTATCTCTGAGTCAAGCAATGCTCCGTGCAACTCTCGATGGCCGTTATTAACGCCCAGTCTGCGACATAGCGCATCAAGATTATTTCGTTTCCCTGGGTACAGGTTGTTAGCGTATTTTAATGTATCAAAGACCTTTACGTGCCCTGAAAGCTTAGGAAGTCCTGCTCTTGATAGCTCAAAATCCAAGAATCCCATATCAAAAGGAGCATTATGAATAATGAGGGTTGTTCCCTTGAGAGTATTGAAAAGTCGTTCTGCAATATGAATAAATCGCTGACCCTTTCCTGCCGCTATCAAGTCCTCTCTTCTCCATCCGTGGACAGTGACTGCCTGTTCTGGAACTTCCATCTCGGGATCGACATATTCATGAAATCTTCTGCCAGTTGGCTTTCGATTATACATCTCTATAGCGCCAACTTCGATGAGTCTATCGCCAGAATCAGGATTAAATCCCGTAGTTTCCGTATCCAACACCCAGCATGTTCCGCTTCCAATGCCATTTGCGAAATATTCTTCTGTCATGTTTTTTCCATTGATATTTTACATTTATTTATTAAATATTAACACGTTAATTAAATAATATCAAAACAAGGAGTGGGCCTCGCTAAGTGGAATTTCTTCGTCAGTTGTGTCTGTAATCCCATTTTCAGGAGCTGGCAGTGCTTTTGCCCTGGCGTTTTCAAGCTCAAGCGGTTGTTTGAACTCAACAATGTTATCAACTGGTTGATTGAGGTTTTTGAACCTTGACATTGCACCCTCAAACTTCAATTTGATTGTTCCAAGTGAGCCATTTCGATGCTTGCCAATGATAATTTCTCCAATTCCCTTATCAAGAGAGTCGGGGTTGTATACCTCATCACGATAAACAAACATGATAATATCGGCATCCTGCTCAATTGCCCCTGATTCACGCAGATCTGAGTTTATTGGTCGTTTATCCTGTCTCTGCTCAAGACTACGGTTTAATTGAGACAGGGCAATCACCGGAATCCCAAGCTCTTTTGCTAGGAGCTTCAATCCTCTTGAGATGTCGCTAATTATTTGTGTTCTGTTTGTTTCCTTTCCTTCGCCTGGCATCAATTGAAGATAGTCAATCATTATTGCCGACAAGGGGCTTTCCCTATGGTGTTTGATCGCCCTTGCCCTTAGTTTTGATAGCGTAAGTCCAGCCTCGTCATCAATGATGATATCCATGCCGCTTATGACTTGCTCTGCCCTGACAAAGGATGCTTGTTCCAGAGGGGTTAAGTTTCCCCTTTTTAGATTAGACTGGTTTATCCCACCTATTGAAGCAAAAGTCCTATCTAGCAAATCCTCTTTTGGCATCTCCATAGAAAAAACTAGCGCACGTTTGCCATTTAAGCAGATGTTCTCCATCAAGTTCATGGCAAATGTTGTTTTACCCATGGATGGTCGAGCTGCAACAATAATCAAATCAGATCGTTGCAGGCCAGCGGTTATTTGATCAAGCTCATTAAAACCAGTCTTTAATCCGGTAACACCACTTGAATTTCTTGCTCTTTCTTCCATTCTTGCAAGATACCCAGGCATCAATTCGCCATATGACTTTGCGGTATCCTGTTTTCCTATGGCATAGCCAAGAACTTCACTACTATTTTTTTGGGTGATGGATACAAGTTCATCACTTGAAATTTCTTCTTCGTTTTTTATCTTGTCAACAATAGAAAGGCTATCGTCAATAATTTTTCTTTTTAGTGCATACGACTTAATTATTTCAATATGATCGTTGAAATAATTATTAGACCTAGCTGCACGAAGATCTTCAAGGTAATCAACCTCTATAACAGAGGGGTTTTGAGCAGAGAGGGTAACTGGATCAATCCCTTTCTGCATCGACTTGAGATGCTTCATTTTTGAAAAAATAATCCGATGGTTCGACTGGCAAAAATCGCCATCAAGCAGTATGGCCGAAGCATCATCGAGAAGATGCGGGTTCGAAAGAATCTCACCTAAGACAGATTGTTCTGCATGAATAGAATACAAGGACATAGATGTTTAACCACTGGATACAATTATTAGGCAAAGAACATTATCATAAAATATTTTATTTGTCAAAAAATAATTGGATTTCATGCCATCCCTCTTTGTGTTGAAGGAGCTCTCTTTCATTGCTATAATTAATTATTATAAATCTAAGTCGGCTATTTTTTTATGCAAAATAACAGTTTTGTCCATTTGAGTCTGCATACTGAGTTTTCGCTTAATGACTCTTTGGTTCGAGTGAAGCCCCTTATGTCCGCCGTAAAGGATAGGGGGATGTGTGCAGTGGGCATATCTGATGCTTCAAACATGTTTGCTGCAATCAGGTTCTACTCCTCGGCTATGGGCAAGGGCATTAAGCCGATCATTTCATCTGAGTTGACAGTAGTTAACCAGGCGATGAGTGGTAAGTTGACGCTGATCTGTCAAAATGACAAAGGCTACAAAAACCTGATTGAGTTAGTCAGTCGAGGATATGATGAGAGTCAAATCAGACCTGCCATTTTTAGAGAGGAGTGGCTCGAATCCCAAACTGAGGGTCTAATTGCACTTTCAGGTGGTCGGGAAGGCATGCTTGGCAAGCTGCTTTTGAGTGACCGTAAGGTTGATGCTGTACGTTTGGCGCAGAAGTACATGGGGATGTACCCAGATCGCTTCTACATCGAGCTCCAGCGCGTTGGACACCCTGATGATGACAAGTATGTAGATCAGGCATGCAGGCTTGCTGTACACCTTGGATTGCCTGTTGTTGCGACAAACGGCGTGAGGTTTATCGACAAAGAGGACTTTAAGGCTCATGAGATACGAGCTGCCATCGCTGAAAAAATGTCAGTCTCAGAGTTCAGGCGAGTTCATCAGTTTAAGTACACTCAGGAACAGTACCTGAAAAGCCCTGCCGAGATGGCAACCCTGTTCAGGGATATCCCTTCTGCAATCGAAAACACAGTTGCTATTAGCCATCGGTGCAGTATTGACATTACTCTCGGAAAAAACTATCTCCCTTCGTTCCCTGTGCCAGATGGAATGACTGAGGCGACATTCCTTAGCACTGCTGCCAAGAAGGGGCTGGAGGAGCGTCTAGTATATCTTTATGGGAAAAATAACCCCGACATCGCAGAGATTCGAAAGAAGTATGATGAGCGTATTGATTTTGAGCTCAATGTAATCAACCAAATGGGTTTCCCTGGGTACTTCTTGATCGTATCTGACTTCATTCAGTGGAGTAAGGACAACAACATTCCAGTAGGCCCTGGTCGTGGCTCTGGTGCTGGTTCTCTGGTTGCTTACGCATTAAAAATCACAGACCTTGATCCACTGAAATATGATCTGCTTTTCGAACGATTCCTTAACCCTGAACGGGTATCTATGCCCGACTTCGATGTGGACTTCTGCATGGATCGAAGGGAAGAGGTTATTAAGTACGTTGCTGACAAGTATGGTCACAAGGCCGTATCGCAGATCATCACATTCGGCACAATGGCTGCAAAAATGGTTGTGAGAGATGTTGCGCGAGCTCTGGGGTATCCATATCAGGTGGGAAACAGAATCTCACAGATGATCCCTGGACGGCCAGGAGTCAAGCTATCTGAGGCAATGGATGAAAGCGCAGATTTTCAGGCGGTCTATCAGAATGACCCTGAGGTTCGTGAAGTATACGATCTGTCTCTCAAGCTTGAAGGGATTACAAGACAAACAGGTAAGCATGCGGGTGGCGTAATTATCTCCCCTACCAAGCTTACTGATTTTACTCCGACTTATAGCGAACCAGACGGAAGCAGCTTTGTTAGTCAATTTGACAAAAACGATGTTGAATATGCTGGCTTGGTTAAGTTTGACTTCCTTGGCCTTCGCACACTTACGATTGTTCAAGGCGCTGTTGATGCAATTAATGCTAAAAAGCGCAAAAAGGGAGAGCCAGATGTGGACATCTTGGCAATCCCAATGGACGATCATGCTGTATTTAAGTCACTCCAGAATGGTGATACCACAGCGGTTTTCCAGGTTGAATCAAAAGGGATGAAAGATCTCTTGAAGAGACTTAAGCCAGACTGTTTTGAAGACCTTATCGCTCTTGTGGCTCTGTATCGTCCAGGCCCGCTGGAGTCAGGCATGGTAGATAACTTTATCAACCGAAAACATGGCCGAGAAGAGCTTGCATTCCCTGATCCTAACTATCAACACGAGTCATTGAGAACGATTCTTGAGCCGACTTACGGCATCATTCTGTATCAAGAACAGGTCATGCAAATTGCCCAGGTTTTGGCTGGCTATACTCTTGGTGGCGCAGACATGCTACGCCGTGCGATGGGTAAGAAAAAACCAGAGGAAATGGAAAAGCAACGAAGCGTATTCAAGGAAGGTGCCATTAAAAATGGAGTTGATGGCGACCTCGCAATGAAAATATTCGACTTGGTAGAGAAGTTTGCTGGTTATGGATTTAACAAATCACATAGTGCCGCATATGCATTGATCTCTTATCAGACTGCATGGCTTAAAGAGCACTATCCTTCTGAATTTATGGCAGCTGTTCTTTCTTCCGGCATGGGAGATACAGAGAAGGTGGTGACTTATATCAACGAATGCAGAAAGATGAATCTTGATATTGTTCCGCCAAAAATAAATATTTCAGAACGGAAGTTCTTTGCATCAAGTGAAAAAGAGATTGTCTATGGTCTTGAGGCTATTAAGGGTATGGGTGCCACGGCACTTGAGGCGATTCTTGAAGAAAGAAAGCTAAATGGTGAATTTAAGAGCCTGACAGATCTCTGTATGCGTTGCAATCCAAACAAAAGAACATTTGAGGCCGCAATACAGGCAGGCGTCCTGGATGGACTTGGCCCAAATAGAGCTGCCTTGATGATGAAGTTCCAGGATGCACAGCTTATTGGCAAGCAAGCCAAGAAGACATTTGAGATCCCCCAGGATGACATGTTTGGCTCTATCATTGATAACAATGATCTGATTGATTTCAATGGGATACCTGACTGGACAGACAAGGTTCGACTCGCAGGGGAAAGAAAAACTCTGGGTCTTTTCCTTACTGGTCACCCCATGGATGAGTATGAAAATGAAGTTGCATCATTCACTGATGGAAAGCTCGCCGAAATAACAGAGATTACAGTCGAATCTGGTGCAGATGGAGAGGCAGCAGAAGTTAAGCAGTTTAAGCCTAAGCCTGTTAAGGTGGCCGGATTAATCATGGATGTTAACATTAAGGAAGGGAAGCAAGGCCATTCAGCATATCTCGTTCTTGACGATAAAAGCCGTCAGATTGAGGTCGCTGTTTACACCAAGACATATGACGAATGTGCAAATATGCTGAGGCAGGATGCAATAGTCGTAATTGATGGAAGCCTAAGATATGATCGTGTAAGCGGAAGACACAAAATTGTTGCTTACAACGTAAAAAGCATCGATATGATTCGAGAAGAAAAAGTATCGCACATCATGCTTAACATCAGTCTTTCTGACCTAACGCCAGAAAAAATTGCAAAACTAAAAGAAATTACCACAAATCAACCAGAGGGTGGCTGCCAAATAATGGCATCCCATATGGTTGGAGGCCAGCAGAAGGTAGTTTCTCTTGGGAACAAAAAACTTAAAATGAATGATGCTCTTATTGCTAGCCTTTCAGATCTTTTTGGGAAAGACTCAGTAAGTGTTGAATACAAAAGCGAAGGAAAGCAACAGATCAATAAAGCTGAGATTGCAAAAGCCCAGGCTGAGAGCATAATAAGAATAGGCAACGAAACAAGAAAAGAAAGACACGGAAGGATATCAACATTGCTTTACGAGGCAGAAAGAGCAATGGGATAAAAAGCAGCCCATTGGGGCTGCTTTTTTAAATTGAAATCTGCACAAAGTAGTCTTTTATTTTCTCAAGTTTGCTATACCTGAAACCAGTATCCTCTAAGCCATCATTGATGGCTTTTTTTCTAAAGGACTCCCTTAGTTTTCGAATGCAATAATCTTGAATTTTATCTTTTTTTGCCTCTGTGACTTCGTTGCAAATTGGAACGGAAATAACAAGGATGGGGATTGCATCATAGTCATCATCAACCTCTGCCTCAAAAACATCTTGAACAAATTCGGTTTCTTTTGAGGTTAAGGTTCTTGTCGAGATCATTACATGCACATTAAGAATGACATCATTTTTTTCGTTTAGTTTTTTTACAGTAAGGATACCTAGCTCTGCGATTGCCTTATCAATAGCCTTAACCCTAATGATTGTAGGATCTACACCATCCAGGGCAACTGTTTTTTCCGCTTCATCAAGAAGAAACACAGCATGTTTTTCTACACACTGGGATGATGGAACGGAACAGATCTCTTGCTTCTTAAGGAACCAGTTAAGCAAAAGAGAATTGAAACAAGTCTGAACATCCGTAATTCCCTTTCCATCAAAATCTCTGTACTTATACCTATCAAACATCGCAAGCCAGCAGCCGCGTAACTTTTGAGGCTTTTTGTTCTTCTTTTTATTCATTTTTTATTCCATGAGTTGCTCTGGAAGTCATATTATAATTTTAAGAAGGAAAATAATATGACAACGGCGTAAAATTTGTCGAATTTAGCTTAAATTTGTTTTTTCGGTTGTTTTAACTGTTTAAGCGGTCAATGTAATATGTTGACCTTAATTATTTTAAGGTATATTATTCACTCAAGCAAAAAGAATTATAATAGCTTGAATCGAAAAGACAACAGCAATTATAAGAATAATAAATAAAAAAATAATAAGAGAGAAATACAATGACTTCTACCAAACTCGAAGATGGGCTTGAGCTCGCGCTGCAAAATATTGATTCAGGTGCAAAAAAAGCCAGAAATATCACCATAATGAAGAGGTATTTTGGTTTTGATGGGATGGGTGGCTCATCAATGGAAGAGGCCGGAAGAGATTTCGAGCTAACAAGAGAAAGTGTTCGTCAGATTACAAATCGCATTTCAAGTGCTTTCCCCTCTGCATTGCCGCTGGTTCCAGCGATTCAGGATGCTATCAAAATCATTGGTGAAATGATGCCGTGCGCTGCATCAGATGCAGAGAAAAAGCTTTTCGAGCTTGGTTTTATCTCCAAGGACTTCAAGATCGAGGGTGTAATTAATGCAGGCAAATGCTTTGGCTTGATTACTTCTGAGGCAGAAATCATTAAGCTGAACGATGTCAGGTTTATTGTGTCTCCGGCTCACCAGGGCCTTCCTAAAGCGATCCATAGCAAAGCCATCAAGGATATCTCTCACAATGGCGCAGTGAGTGTTCAGGAGCTTGCTAAGCTGGCATCTGGAGCATCAGAGGAGAGTGCTCTTCTTTTGGTTAACAGAATCATTGAGGCAATGGATTTCGTCAAGTGGATTGATGAAGACAAGAACTGGTTCTATTTTAATGGAAGAGGTCGAAACAGACTGGTTTCAAGACTGAACAAAATCTTCTCTGTTCTGAATTATGTTCCTGTCAAATCTCTTATGCGTGGCATTGAAAGGAGCTGGAGCAAAAACCTCAAAGAGAATACAACCTTGCTACCAGTTGAGCAGATGGTAAATCTGGTCAAGAGCCTTAATGGGTTTAGTGTTGATGCGGATGTAATCTCAAGAGAAGGCGGCGAACATTATAACGAAGAGGTTCGTCCTTTCGAGATGGCAATCGTAGAGTACATTAATAGCAAAGAAGACAAGATCGCCAAAGAAAAGGAAATTGAGGATGCCATTGTCATGAATGTGCAGGATAAGTACAACTACTCAATGGCGTTGAATTACTCACCTCTTTTCATGAAGAGAGAGAGACCAGAGGGCTCGCCAGAAGGCAGGTATTTCCGTGGTCAATACGTACTGATTGGAAGCATGAGATAACACAAGGGGCTTAAAGCCCCTTGTTCATTTGAGCAATAAAAGGGGCCTTTCGGCCCCCACTTTATTTTCTCTCAATCGATAGAGGAGACTTGATTGACTTCAAGAGTTTTCCTTTTTTACCCCTTGTTCCAAGGAACGGAGTCCACTTTTTCTTATCCATCTCTTCTTCCTTGTCTTTTGAGCGGATAACGATGGTTCCGTCAGCAGGCATGGAGATCATGGAGACAATCTTATCGTCATCGCCAAGGTGGATCATGCGATTTCCCTTGCCCTTTTTAAGCTCTGGGAGATCCATCAGCGGGAATACCAGCAGCATTCCTTTTTGAGTAACAATCGCAACCAGCTCGTCCATAAGATCAATTTCGATTGGAGTCATTCCCTGGCCTGGTTCACAGTTAAGAACAACCTTGCCTTTTTTATTGCGTGTGGTCAGATCTTCTGTTTGGCAAATAAACCCATAGCCGTTTTCTGATGCAATAATGCAGTCTTTTTGACTTGAAGCATCAATCATAGCAAGGATTTTGGCCCCATCTGGATGTTCAACAAACGCTGTTACTGGTTCGCCATAGCCTCTTGCTTGCGGCAAGTCTTGATTGTTGATTTGATAGCTTCGCCCATGATTATCAAAGAGAATGGTTTGAAGGTTCATTTGGGACTTCATTGCAAATGCAAATCCATCACCTGTTCGATATGCAAGCGTCTCACAGTTTACGTTGTGCCCCTTGCCAGCCTTAATCCAGCCCTTTTCTGACATTACTATTGTAATTGGTTCAGAAGGGGCAAGTTCTGATTCGACTATGGCAGTAGCAGGCTCAGCGGTGACCATTGGAGACATGCGATCATCACCATGCAGCTTTGCAATCTCAAGAATTTCTTTTTTGATAAGGCTTCGCATTTTTTTATCAGAGCCAAGAATTTCATTTATGTCATCGGCTTCTTTGCTGAGAGCTTCCTTCTCTTTATTGAGCTGAATTTCTTCAATTTTAGCCAGATTTCTCAGCTTGGTATCCAGGATGTAGTCAGCCTGAATTTCTGTAAGACCAAATGATGTCATCAGGCATGATTTTGGAGAATCATCTTCTCGAATAATTCTGATTACCTCATCAAGATTTAGGTATGCAATAAGCAGACCTTCAATCAAGTGCAGCCTCTGATGAATTTTCTCAAGGCGACCACGCAGTCTTCTGCCTACAGTTTCCTTTCTGAATACAACCCATTCACCAAGAATTTCTGGAAGGCTTTTCACCATTGGAAGGCCATTTAAGCCAATCATATTCATGTTGACCTTGATGTTGCACTCAAGATCTGTCAGCGAAAAAATATGACTCATGATTCTTTCATGTGAAAGGGATGTGCCCTTTTTAATCATGATGACAATTCGAGTAGGGAATTCATGATCGGACTCATCACGAATATCTTCTACCATTGGTAGTTTCTTTTTATTGATTAGCTCAGCTATCTTTTCAATCTGTTTCTCGCCAGATACCTTGAATGGGAGTGATGTGATAACAATGTTATTGCCTTCACTCACAAATTTGGCGCGAACTCTGATAGATCCTGCCCCAGAATCGTAGATATCAATAATCTCACTCTTTGGCGTAATAATTTCAGCATTCGTTGGGAAGTCAGGCCCCTGGATGTGCTCCATGAGATCTCTGGTGGTGGCTCTTGGATTATCAATAAGAGCCACAGTCGCATTCACAATCTCTCTCAGGTTATGAGGAGGTATGTCGGTAGCCATACCTACCGCAATGCCCATAGCGCCATTCAGCAAGATGTTTGGCACCTGGGAAGGAAGAACAACAGGCTCTTGAAGAGTGCCGTCAAAGTTCAGCTTTTTGTCTGTTGTATTCTGTTTAAGCTCAGAAAGCAGCACGTTTGAGTAGTTTGTCAGCTTTGCTTCGGTGTATCGCATAGCAGCAAAAGACTTTGGATCATCAAGGGAGCCCCAGTTTCCCTGACCATCTACAAGAGGGTATCGATAGGAAAATGACTGAGCCATAAGTACCATTGCCTCATAGCAAGCACTATCACCATGAGGATGGTATTTACCCAGCACATCACCTACGGTTCGAGCCGCTTTCTTGTGTTTTGCTGTGTGATTAAGTCCCAGCTCTGACATCGCATAAATAATCCTGCGCTGTACGGGCTTTAAACCATCGGAAACATGAGGAAGAGCTCGATCTAGAATTACGTACATTGCGTAATTCAAATAACTATCCTCGGCGTAATCAGACGCTTCGATTGGCTGAATGTTATCAATAATATTCATGGTTTTTTAATTAATCCTGTTCTGCCAAGTTACCCTTGGATTGCAACCAGTCTTTCCTTTTGTCCGCATTTTTCTTGCCAAGAAGCAAATCCATCATGGACTCAGTTTGACCCTTATCAGATATTTGAAGCTGCAACATTCTTCTCGTATCTTTGCTCATTACTGTTTCTTTTAGCTGAATTGGGTTCATTTCACCCAACCCTTTGAATCGCTGTATGTTTACAGCGCCTTTGGTTTTTTTCTTGCTGATGTTGTTGATGATTTTTTCTTTTTCATCTTCATCCAGAGCGTAATAAACAGATTTATCCACATCAATGCGATAAAGCGGCGGCATTGCGATATAAACATGACCTTCCATAACAAGGGCAGGGAAGTGTTTAATAAACAATGCAGACAACAGTGTTGCAATGTGAAGCCCGTCTGAATCCGCATCCGCAAGAATGCAAATCTTACCGTAGCGCAAACCATCAAGGTTATCAGAGCCTGGATCTACACCAATCGCAACAGAAATATCATGAACCTCTTGAGATGCAAGAACTTCGCTGGATGAAACTTCCCATGTGTTTAGGATTTTCCCTCGCAGCGGCATAATCGCCTGAAACTTTCGGTTTCTTGCCTGCTTTGCAGAGCCTCCCGCAGAGTCACCTTCTACAAAAAACAGCTCGGTATTCTCAAGATCTGACGATTCACAATCAGATAGTTTTCCTGGCAGCATTGGGCCGGAGGTAACTTTTTTCCGTGCTACTGTTTTTTTTGCATTCAGTCTCTTTTGCGCCTTAGAGATAACCATTTCTGCAATCGACATCGCGGCATCGATGTGCTGATTCAGGTATGTCTCAAATAGATCTTTTAGTGCGTTAGTGAACTCTGTGGTGTAGTCTTTTGAGGACAAGCGTTCTTTCGTTTGACCAGCAAATCCAGGCTCTTGAAGCTTGAGAGAAATTAAGTAGTTACATCTATCAAACACATCTTCTGCTGTAATCGAGATGTTTTTTGTCAGAAGATTTCTCCGATCACAGAAAGAACGAATTGCTGCTGTAATACCATTTCTTACAGCAACAACATGAGTACCACCCAGAATGGTTGGGATAAGGTTGACGTAGCTTTCTGTGATAACAGCAGGATCTTCTGGAGTCCAGCAAATGGCAATATCTGCCTGGGATGTTTTTGTTTTAATATTGTCTACAAATGCTTCATTTACAGGGAGTGTCTCATGATCCTTTAACGCCAGATTGAAATACCCTCTAAAGCCATCATTGTATTTCCATGTTTCTTGAGTGTCATCAATTTTATTGTTAAAGACGACTTCAAGACCAGGACATAGAACGGCCTTCGTCTTAAGCAGTTGAATCAATCGAGAAACCGAAAACTTTGAGGTGTCAAAGTATTTAGGATTTGGCTTGAATTTAACAATGGTGCCAGTTCTCTTTCTGCTGGTTGGCTTTGAGGTGAGCTCCTCTACCTTTTCACCATTTTCGAAGGCAATGTTATATTGTTGAGAATTTCTAAAAACGGTTACATCAAGCCGTTCGGTAAGTGCGTTAACAACAGAAATACCAACACCATGAAGACCACCAGAGAATTCGTAGTTGTTGTTGTTGAATTTTCCGCCAGCATGGAGTTTGGTCAGTATCAGCTCAACCCCTGAAATTTTTTCAATAGGGTGTATATCAACAGGCATACCTCGACCATCATCCTCAATTTCAAGGCTATGATCGCCGAATAGCGTGACAGTGATTTTTGTTGCATGACCAGCCATTGCCTCATCGACACTGTTGTCGATTACTTCTTGCCCAAGATGGTTTGGCCTGCTTGTATCGGTGTACATGCCTGGGCGTTTTTTAACGGGATCTAAGCCGTTTAAAACCTCAATTGCAGATGCATCATATTGACCCATGATTGTTACTCGGAAACTTGCTTTGCAAGTGGGATAGCACCCTTCCGACTCCTTTTTATTTAATTGCTATCAATTTAAACAATGTAGCACCAGCATGTTATGCCGTGCTCTTATATCTTTTTTAAATAAAATACACTATACTTCATTGTAAACTTTAAATGAATTGTTGTCAAATACAATATTTTATGTATAATTAAATGAAGATGCGGTTGGGTATTTATTATCCTGATCAAAAAAGATTTTAGGGGAATTTAAGATGGAAGAGGTTCTATCAAAGGGGTTTATGTCAAAGATGGCAGCTGTAGGCATAAATAGCCTTGAGGAGTTGCTTCTCTATTTGCCGTCAAAGTACCTGGATTACAGGACGCCAGCCGTCAGTATTCATTCTTGTCTGGATAAAGACAAAAAGTATTTAAAGCTAAGGCTTGTTTCATCTCCTGAGATTAATGAGAGGTCAAGTCCAGCGCAGATTAAGCTAAGGCTAACTGATGGCATGACTGTTGCCAACTCAATGTCTTTTGGCGGGGCTTTCCAGTGGAAAAGCTTTAAGGCTGGGGATTATGTTCATCTGACTGGTAAGGTTGAGCTCTACAATGGCAATCCTCAGATTAAATCGCCAGAGCTGATCCCGTTGAGAGAGCAGGGGAGGATCGTCCCCTACTACAAAGGAAAGGAAAAGGTTGTAAATCATCAAAAAATCGCTGAAAACATGGCAATTGCCATGAGAGAATTTTGTGATATTACAACAAATTATGTATGCGAAACGCTTGGAGTTTCTGAGGCTGATATTGTAAACAATGCTGGAGAGGGCTTCAAAAGCATAAAAGAAATTTTGATGGCGATTCATAGACCTCGCAACATCGATGAGGTGACAAGAGGTAGGGCCGCTTCGAGAAGCATTAACGCCTACCAGGCATTGTTGATGTCACTTAATTTACAGAAAAAAAATAAAAGCGAGAAATCCATCATAACATATGATGTTGAACTTATTAAGTCATTGATTTCAAGGCTAAAATTCCCGCTCACAATGGATCAAAAGAGAGCCATTTGGGATATCACAAAAGATCTTGCAAGTCCTTACCCTATGGATCGGCTTGTATCTGGTGATGTGGGAACAGGCAAGACCTTATCTTACTTAATACCCGCCATTTGCGCACAAAAACAAGGGAAAGTCGTATTCATTCTAATGCCAAACCTCTTGTTGGCTAAACAGGTGTACGATGAGTGTGTATCGCTATTCCCCGAGGTTGCAGCGAAGCTTGTGATTGGTGGCTCCAAGGAAAAGGTGGAGATGGAAGGCGCAGAAATCATCATTGGCACATCTGCAATTTTGTGGTGGGTTAAAAAACAGAAAAAAAATGTTGGAATTGACTTGCTGATCATTGATGAGCAGCAAAAGCTGGGTAGCAATCAAAAACTCAAGCTCATCAGTGAACACACCAACTTTCTTGAGGCTACTGCTACCGCGATCCCTAAAACCTCAGCGCTGGTAAAGTATGGTGGCAAACAGGTCTCTTGCATCCAGGAGTGTCCCGTTAAAAAAACCATCCGTACATCCATTGTTGGGTCGGACGAGAAGAGGCTCGCTTTCGACAAGCTGGTTAGTATTGTTAATGCTGGCTATCAAATTGCGGTGCTATACCCGATCAGAAAAAAGGAGTTTTCGCTGTACGATTTTTGCTATAGCAGTCTGAACGCCGAACACAATGAGCTCATAGAGGCTCTTATCGAGATGGGAGCAACTATCAATCACGCCCAGTTTGTTCCTAGCGAGACTGATGAGTGCTATGAGGATCTTGATAGTGATATCAAGGTTATCAGGCTAAAAGCTAATGCTCCAACCGCTAAGAGAATTCAGGAATACTGCCAAGAAAAATCATCGAAGGGGTTTGAGCTTAAGGACGTAGTTGATAGCGAAGAGGAAGAGGTATGCAAGCGTAGTGTTGAGCATGCGGCAAAACACTGGGAAGAGATATTCCCTGGCAGGGTAGGAATGATTCATGGTGGTCTATCCACTGATGACAAGGTTGAGGTAATCAGAAAGCTCAAAGCTCGTGAGCTCGACATTGCTATCACATCATCTGTTCTGGAGATAGGGCTGACGATCCCTGACCTCAGAGGGTTCCTGGTTGTTGATGCTGATAAGTATGGCGCATCTACGCTCCATCAGTTCAGAGGACGACTTGCTCGAAATGGAGGAGAGGGTGACTTCTTTATGGCTGTTAGTTGCCCTGTGTCAGAGCTTAGTGAAAAATCATTCAATAGGCTAAACATACTTGTTCGTCACCAGAATGGGTTTGATATTGCAGAAGAAGATATGTTGCAGCGAGGATTTGGAGACCTGTCTGTGGGCGGCATAAAGCAAGCCGGATACGTAAAAGGAGTGTTCCCAGATCTAAAGCTGATACCTCAAGATATTGAAAAATTACTGCTAAATAAAACCAGCAAGCCACAAAAGGAACTGTCGGTAGCATAGCAAAAACATTCATTTTTCGTTTTTAAATCCCAAAAAGACTGTATTTATATACAGTCTTTTTTTATTTTCTCTTCAATAAATTAGCAAAAACCCCTTTGCAAACATATAGTTAGTTAAATATTTAAATAAATTAATACCCAAAACTTGCCAGATGGATATATTTAACTATACTAATAGGAAAGAAGCGTGAATGAGGTATCCCTAATGACAAATCATAATGAAGAGCAAGAGGTAGCACGGAAGCAGGGCCGACCAGAGCTCCCGCTCGTTGAAAAAGAGAAAACTGTTGCCACCAAGCTGGCAGTATCACTGAATACACTTGAGGCTGAGTTTGATAGCATGCTCTGCCTCTCTGCTGATGAGCGCAATGAGCCTCGCGGTATGGCTGTTATTGCCAACGCAGAGCTGCGCCTGAACATCGCAAATGACATTGATCTTCTGAATGACGACATTCGTAGCGCCATTGAAAGTGAAGATAAAGCTCTTGAGAGCAAAAAGAAAGCCAAGAAAGCAACACTCATGGCAGAGCTGGACAGAATGGCTCCCCTTGGTTACACCCAGCCTGAGTGGGATGCAGTTAGTGATGAATTCAAGGTAAAAGAACTCGGTCGTCCGAAACTATCTATTGAGTTTAAACTCAATCGTGCAAGAACAGATTTTAAATCAAAGCTGTCTACTCTTAATCGATTAGAAGCGGCAGAAGAAATGGAAAAATCGACCTTTGAGTCCTTGCTTCTGGAGCACCAGAGCAAGCAGAAAAAGGTTAAAGGCAAAAAGGTACTGCCAGGGCGTCCTAAGTACACTCAGGTAGATATCCTCAAAAGAGATCTCAAAAAGGTTAATGATAAAATTAACTACATTGTTAGTGGCGAGGCTCATGCTGACCAACAAAGACGACTGGCTGAATCCAATGCTGGCAGTGATGGTAAGAGGGCTGGACGACCACTAACAGATCTCAACAAAAAGCTTTCTGAGCTAATCGAGCAACAGACAGAGATAAAAGCAAAGATCAACGAGCTGGGAGGCTGGGGAGAAACTGGTTCGCCTGTGGCGATAGCCGCAATAACAAGTAAAGTGGCTGATGTTGCAGTGGTCAGCACACCTGCCCCAGAGGCTTCTACTCCTGTTTCTGCCGTAGCAGTAGAGGAGAACACCACTGTTGCAGAGGAAGATCCTGTTGCCCGTATCAAGCGGATCAGAGAGGAGAGCCGCCTGCGCCGTCAACAAGCCCTCCTTAGCGAGAGAAGCGCTCGTGAAGAGGAAATGAAGACCATCGCCTCATCTATTGCTGAAACAGACAGCAAGAAGACATCTGAGAGAGATGAGGAAAGCGAGTTCAATGAGTTGGTCTCATTCTTCGGACTGGATGAAGACGACATCCAGGCGAGCAAGATGGCGAGCTAAAGATCAAACAAAAGAAAGAGGCCAGCGAAAGCTGGCCTCTTTTGTTACTGAATGATTGACCATCTGTAAATCTCTTTAAGTCGATCTACATCCAGACCGATTTTTCTGAATGGAGCCTCATTACCTAGTACAAGCTTGTGTGAAATGGACTTTAGCTCCTTGCTATTGTAAGACCTCAAGAGATAATCAGATGCAATATAGGTCATCATGACGCGACTTTCAGGGGAGCAGCTTTTACACATAGCTGCAAAATCCCTTAGCATCATACCAGTAACTGCAAACGGGCCGTTTTCTGATGGATCGCAATAAAGGTCACTGCCAGATACGGTTTTGCACATTTCTCCAAACCTTGTTTTTGCATAAAGCATTTCTTTTGCCCTGGCAAGGCCAGCATAATGAGATATTCGATACCAAAAAGCAGCCTCTCCATCAAGAATTTTTGATGCAACATTTTTTTGTGGATCAAGAATAAAAATTGAGGACGAGTCATCAACAGGCAGAACACCTCCCTTGCTCAGATAAATCCCATTGCTATTTGATGATGAATCAAAATAAATTGATGGAAAAATAACTGAGTAACCATCATCAAGCATCTCAAATCTTTTTGATTCTTTTGCTTTTATTGCATTACCGCTATGATAACTCCCATTTGAACACCTTTCGTAAGCTCCACCATGATAGTTTTCATCCAGAGAGCACAAAGACACAGATAGTTTTTCTCCACCAAGAAGAGACACATTCTTGTTTATGTAGGCATAGATGTCATTGCCAGAACCACTATACAGTCCGAGATTTGAGTCAAACCATGCATTACCATACCCAGACTCCCAAACCTTTAAATCAGCCATATCATTGACAAAAATCTGCTTTGCCTCATCACTCATTCCATCAACCATGAAGCCTGCATGTGAGGATAAAGAAATAAAAATCAACGGAAGCAGTCTTTTTTTCACTTTTTGGCAGACCTTTTTCTATAAGACAACTCTTTTTTTTGTTCGCTTGTAATTACTGGCTTAAAGTACATCCAGTAAGATTTCGTCAAAAAAATACCGATAGGTTTTTTTGAGTAAATACACATTCCAATGTAGAGACTGATGTATGAAAGAAAAATACCAAGAATCACCGATGTTTTTGCAACCCATGAAGGTACGTTCGTAATATATCCCTTTGCAATAACACCAAGGATAGGGTTTATAAAATTCTGTATAGAAACCCCGCTTGATACAGCAATGCTAGTGTTTTCAATGACTTGCATTGTTTTTGCATTTATCGTTGTTCCAAAAAAAACAAAAAGACAACCCAAAACAAAAACACAGGCTAAAGAAATGTAAGACAGAGATTGCTTATTCACAAAATAACTCCTTTATTAAAAATCAAAGAGAAAACTCTTTTTCCTGTTCTTTTTTGCGCTCAATGACAACATCAATTGATTTTTCTTGTTCATTCGACATTTCTGGTGATGGGTCTACACCCATCTTTTGAGCTGGAGTTAGCGGAGACTTAGAAAGCTCAGCTTTTGACATTTCAGCAACCTCGGCGAGTATTCCAGAGACGAGAGTGGTATTTACTCCCCAGACATTTTTGTCTATCTTGCTCATGGTATATCCATTAATATCATCAATAGCGGTTAAGATTTTTTGCTGATCATGGTTTTTGTAGTCCGAAAATCCCTCTTTGGAAAATCCGGTTTTTCCAACATCAGCAATGGATGCCTTAATATCGTTTACGATTTTTGTTTTTAGCTCATCAATACTGATGCTACCGTTCAGTGAGCTGATATTGGAATGAATTGCATCTAGTGCAACCTGGTTGTTTTTAGCTATGTATGCAGAAACAAAATCCCCATCTTTTGCATGCGCCAAAGAAAGATCACCAAGAAGGGCCGAAACACCTGCTAGATTTTTGATAACAGACCCAGGCTCTAGTGACTCCTTTGTCTGGCCGAAATCAGACCATTTACCAAATAGCTTTTTCAACAGCTCTAAGATCATCTCGATGATTTTATTGTTATTTTTATTATCCATGTGTGTGCCCTCGATTATTTAATGGTATAATAACACTTATTTTTGACACCATCAAGCAGCCAAAATCAGGATAAACATAATGAAAACATTTTTTTCAAGTGATATAATTATTGCATAAAATAAATAATAAGAATGGCTGCCATGAATAAACAATACAGTAATATTTTCTCGCAATTTTATCAGCCTGTGATGAACATAAAGGAAGGCGGCATTAGTCATTACGAGATTCTTCTTAGACCGCAAGATGAATCAAAGTATTCAGCACTTTCAATATTTCAATACATCATGTCAATAGAAAAGACTGGAGAGATAGAGTTGCTTGATAGATGGAACATAAATGAAATGGCAAGAAAAATGGAGTCACCATTTCATGCTTATGGATTTCCATGTTCAATAAATTTGTCTCCGCTTACCATCCAAGGGGATGGATTTCTGGATTACCTTCATGGAGTAATGTCAAACATGAAGCACCCAGAGCGCCTCCATTTTGAAATTACCGAGACAAGCGAAATACTTGATTACGAAAAAGTAAGTAACTTCATATCAATGGTGAAAACGTTTGGTTCGGAAGTTGCTATGGATGATTTTGGTACTGGTTTTGCTAGTCTTGATTCTTTAAGGCGGCTTGATGTTGACATCATAAAGATAGACCAGATGTATGTAAGAGACTGTTTGCGTGATTCTGAGCATAGGAAGTTTATTTCAGATACTGTCGATTACGCCAGGGGTAATAACAAAAAAGTAGTTGCTGAATTTGTTGAGGATCCATCTATTGAGAAACTCCTTTTGAAAATGGGTGTCGATTGCGGACAAGGGTATCTCTACGGGAAAGCAGAAAAAAAACCAGAGTCTCATGCAAGCATTCAAAACAACATTAGGAAAGCTAACGAAACGATGGGTTTTGAAGCCAAACAAGATAAAGAAAACTCAATATCAAGAACAAAATAACCCCCGCTTAGCGGGGGTTATCATTATTTCTTTTTCCAGTCTTTTGTTTGATCTTTTATGAATGCAGCACAAACAGTCATTGATGTTAAAACATCCTTTGGCGGTTTTTTGCCCTCTGGTAACTTGGCAATAAGTTTGTTTGCAAAATCAATCTGAGACTGAGTTGGCGGCTTATCCTTTTCTTTCTTTTGTGGGGGTGAAGCCTTATCCTTGTAGTTGCTTATAAAGTCAGAACAGGACTTGATGCTTGTGCTCAGATCTCCTGGCAAGGTATGAGCAATGCCCATGGATTTTAGCTTTTCTGAAATTGATACTGCATAATCAACCTGTGCTTTTGATGGAACACCATTTGTGCTTCCGGCAGGTCTTTCTGTTGCATGTTCTTTTAGAAAATCACTCGCAATCTTTGGATTTGACATTGCACCGCGAGGGGTTGGAAGTCCTTTTCTCTCGCAGATTTGCTTTATAGCTGCCTTCATCCGCTCTGTGACGACACTTGGGCTAGCTTGAATTTTTTCTGCACCTGCTACTGAAATGGTATTGATCATTTCAGTAATCAGTCTTTCAATGCTCTCTGTTTGCTTGACAACAAACTCATCCCTCATTTTAATTGCAATGCTGTCATCTTTTTGATTACACATCTTAAGCAAATAATCTTCCCAAAGCGCAGTTGTCTCTGGGGATGATAGCCATGCAGGAACAACCTTAATTAGATCTCTTCCTTTTGGCGTTGAGTAATAGACTCCCCCCTTGGAAAGGATATATCCGCGAGCGAGAAGGGTATTTACAATCGTCTTCCTTGTTGCCGGAGTGCCGATACCATTAGAGTCCTTAAGTCTCTTTCTTAGCACTGGGTCTGCAACATCTTTACCAACGTTCTCCATCGCCGTTGTGAATGTCACCTCAGTGTATCTGGATGGAGGAGTTGTTTTTGATGCCTTCAACTCAACGCTGTTTAATCTAACAGTATCTCCGTTTTTCACCTTCGGGAATGAGTTGTTCTTTTCGGCATTTGCATCAAACGCCCTTCTCCACCCAGCATCAGTAAGGCTCTCACCCTTCGCTCTAAAGTATGACTCATCATTATCAAGCAAATCCCTTACTGGGACAACAAACACGGCCTCCTGAGTCGCGTATTGTGCGGCAGGATACAAGGCTTGAATGTATTGCTTTGCAACAAGAAGATATGCAGCCTGCATCATCTCTTTTGTGTGGCAGATCTTGCCATTATCATCCTTTTTGTTAGGAGTGAGGGAGTCAAAGTCACTTGGCTTCATTACCTGATGGGTTGGAACTATGCCATAGTGCTCCATTCCCTTGTTGGTAAAGGTAGCAGGAACGAATGGTTTATAGGCGTTATGCGTTCCATTATGGATGGACATCGCTTCTCTGGCCTGGGCACCAATCTGGCTTAGATGAACCAGGCTGCCTAGCATGCCATTTCTTTCTGCTGCCTCATAAAAGTTCATTGGCAGCTCTTGATTCGCAGTCCTCGCATAGGATGTCCACCCTTGCTCGTATAAGTCCTCAAGAATGGTTTGAGCAAGACCAGCAGAAATATTGCATTTTTTGACAATATCAGCCTGCGCGGTTGTCAATGAATAAGTCTTAGGGGGGTTCTCTTTTTTGAGTCCTTCCTTGTAGCTCTCAATTCTTGGGTTTTTACAAAGCAAAAGTCTCTTTTTGAATTCATCAACATGAATTTTATTTACAAAAAGAGGTGTGTCTAATGGTGCTTCTTCTTCCTCTGTGACCTTCTTCTTTGATGGCTCCCAGTATACGCCATCGAGATTTTTATCAATGGTTTCTTTTGTATAAACAGGAGTGTAGGACGCACTCAGTTCACCGCTAGCACCGCCAGCAGAAAACAGACCGCTAACCTTGAAGTGATCTTTTGATACAAAATTCTCAATTTCAAGATCTCTTCTTACGATAAGAGCAAGGCTCGATGTTTGTACTCGACCAACCGACATCACCCGCTCACGACCAGAACCCTGGCCCAGGTTTTTTCCAAATTTTCCATATGAGGCATAGTGAGTGTACGCCCTAACAAGGAACATATATGCCCAGTCTGAGCGAGCCCTTGTTTCGGCTGCACGATACCAGCTCTTTGTTTGAGACGGATCGCGGATGCTGGACATGGCCTCCTTGATACTCTTCGGGTCAAGCCCCTTAGATAACCATACTCGCCTAACTTTACCTGTATATCCGAGGTAGTTAAGGATGTACCAACCAATTGCCTCACCCTCTCTATCCGAGTCAGTAGCGATAATGAATTCTGTAATACCCGCTTTAATCTTGTCAGCTATGTTCTTTAGATAGGTTGATGGATGAGAGTTAGGGTGGGCCTTTGGACTGCCCTCAATAACCTTCATTGGGTAGTTACGTGGGATGGGGATCAGCTTAGTCGGATCATCCCAAGGAAGGCCAGGAACAACCTCTCCTGGATCTTTGATAGAAACAAGGTGACCTGACGACCAAACAACTCGAATTGGTTCGCCCTCAAGAACTCCCTCATAGCATTTTTGACCCTGCTTATAGCCCATCACGGCTGCGATTTTATCTGCCTGGTCTTTTTTCTCAGTCATCATTAATTTCATAGTTTTCTCGTTCACCTCGCACCTGGAGGCTCATCGACCCCTTCTTTACCTTCCGGCGATTAACGTTGCGACAGCCTTTTTCACTTTTCCAAGATATCTATTGCGATATTTTGGAGTTTTTGAGTGATAACTGCCAACCCCAAGCCAGTAGTTGGGTGACTCCGATATTCTTTCACTAAGTATCGATGTTCCTACTGCTATATTTATACAAGGATTGAATGCAAGCTCCCTCCATCCAACCCTTGGGTATTTCTTTCTAATGTCCTTGAGATGTATGGTGTTTATCTGCATAACACCAAGATCGTAGCTTCCGTTTGAATTCCTCGAAATGGTGCCAATCTTACCTCCCTCAACATTAACAATCGCCCTTATAACAATCTTATTAACATCGAACCGCTTGGAAGCAAAATCTATGCATTTGCTCAACATTTCTGGCTCAACAGCCCTTTCAATTAGGGCATTTGGTGGCAAATCAATCATAGGTTATTATTTTTGTTGTTAAAATTTAACTGATAGTACCACAAAAACTGGAAAAATCAAATATTAAATAGAAAAGTAATTGAATCGTGTGTTTTTATGTGTTTTTATGTGTTTTTTGTGGCTTTTTATTCATTTATGTTTTTTTGATGACTGTATTCTTGTCTTTATTTATAAGTAAAATATCTTTTTAGAGGGGTTTTTTTGGTGTAAAATGGAGGTATGTGAGCGCTATAGGTTTTGGGATATGTCTGTTGATGAGCAATATGAAGGATACGACCAGGAAGACGATGGTCGTTTTGATGAGCTAGATCCGTCATCTCTTGGTGACTTCCGGTATATGTTTGATGATGACTGGGATGGTTCTGCTCCGACACAAGCTCAGCCTGTGGAAGATGCTGTTGCTGCTCCAATGCAGTTATCGAGAACAGCGGAGGAGATCCGGCTCATTCTCGAAGATCTCAACAAAGACCTCAACCCAGCACAGAGAGAGGCAGCAGAAACCATCTATGGGCCTGTTATCGCTATTGCTGGCGCAGGGGCAGGAAAGACAAAAACCCTTACCCATAGGGTTGCATCAATGCTGGTAATGGGAATTCATCCTGCCAACATCATGCTGGTTACCTTTACGAACAAGGCCGCAGAAGAAATTCGAAACCGGATTGAGGAAATGGTAGGTGAAAATGCCCAATACATAACAGCAGGAACCTTCCATAGTACAATTTTTAGGCATATTCTCAAAAAATACCCCGAGTCTCGATACCTAAGATCAATCGGCGTCAGAATGGATGAGTGTGCAAACATAGATCCAGATGAGGCAGAAAAGATACTTAAGGATGCCATTTCCATGTTGCCAGAGACCGATCTGGCACAGGTTGATGAGAATGACTGGAAACCTGACGATTTTGAGAAGGAGATGAGCAAGGCTCGTGCATCTGGCAATGATGTGAATGATTACAGAGCCCTGACGGCGAGGGGTAGTGCCGATGAAGAGCTAAGAAAGGTAACTGCGAATGTGTGGCAGACCTATAATCGTCTGTGTCGAGAAGTGAATGGTATCGATTTTGATGACATTCTTCTTTTTGCTGACAAAATGCTTCGTTCAGAACCGCATATTGCAGATGAGCTTGGTGACCGTTTCAAGTACATCATGCTTGATGAGTACCAGGATACCAACAGGGTTCAGATGAACATCATGGACTCAATCAGCAGAAAAAACAGGAATATTTGTGTTGTTGGTGATGAAAAGCAAAGTATTTACGGGTTCAGGGAAGCAGACATAAAAATTATTTTGTCTTTCAAGACTCGATTCCCAGAAGCAAAAACGATCAATATGAACCAAAACTATCGTTCATATCCAGAGATCATTCGTTTTTCAAACGCTTGTGCTGATGCAATGGAGCAGCGCCTTTCAGATGGTCAGTTGCTTGCGATGAGGCAGTTTGATGAGTCGGATGCAGAGAGGGATGCAAAGAAGAGCAACAGGGTTGTTATGGCAGAGTTCAAATCTGCTCATGATGAAGCTGACATGGTTGCAAAGGCCATTAAACGCGACCTCATGCTCAAGATCCCAGGAAAAGAAGTTGCTGTTCTTTACAGAAACAGAAACTCAAAAACCCTCGTTGAACGAAAGCTCGTTGATCTCAATATTCCATATAGGGTTATTGGTGACGCATCTTTCTTCCAGAAAAAGGAAGTCAAAGACATTGTTGGCATGATCAGGTTTATTTTTCATCCATGGGATACAATGTCCGGCTATCGATTCCTGGGGGCAACAAGCGTTGGTATCTCCCTTAACGCAGCCAAAAAGGCTGCATCTGAGGGCCAGAGTGTTCATGACTTCTTGAAGGAGCAATCGGTAAAGCGACTCAAACCGAAAAAGAAAGATGAAGTCACTGAACTGACCGCTGCCGCAAAAAAAATAGGCCCATTCATGGAGCTGGGCAAGATGCTCAGAGAGTCTATCTCTTATGGTGATGATCCTGCCTTCATCAAAGAGGTTGTAGCAAAGATATGGGACATCTACCTAAGACCAGGTATTGTTAAGGTCGCGAATCGCTCTGATGATGAAGGAGAGCTCGATACGAGGATTGATAATGCCGAATATGTTCTTGAACGAATGGGCAAGAGCCTTGAGAAAGGAATGCTCATAGACGAAATCATTGAAGATCTTACCATGATGGTTGAAAACAACCCTGACATGGACAAGAACCTCGATGCAAAAGTTCTTCTAATGACTATTCATGGCAGCAAAGGGCTTGAGTTTGATAACGTCTACATGGTGGGAATGAACGAAGCGACAATGCTCGGGAAAGATCCCACATATGACGAAATTGAAGAATCTAGGCGACTAAACTATGTTGGCATGACAAGGGCAAAAAAGAAGCTAACAATGACTTTTGCTACAAACATCTTTGTGTTTGGTCAGCCAGTTGAAACAAAGGTTTCTCCATTCATTGAGGAGATCGAGGAACGACTTGGTGTAAAAAGATACATATTTAAAGGAAAAGAAACATCGAACGAAAGAACCGCAAGCTACGCATAGGTTTATTTAATTGAATATAAAAGGCCAGCCATGCTGGCTTTTATATTGACTAATATTAAATGTCTGCTATAATAATTAGTGAAAAATTAACATCATTTTATCGCCGGAGGCGCATCATGAGCATTGAAAAAACCACTCTTACGGACAAAGAGGCTGTTGCCAAGCTGCAAGAACTTCACCAGAAAGAGCGAGCTCTTAGTGAGATCATCATGAAGATGAAGGCTGAGCAGTCAGTTGCTCTGAGCTCGCTTGAGCAGCTTAAGAGTGAAGCCAGACAAGAGTTCGGCACTGATAACATCGAAGAGCTGAGGAAAATGTACAGAACTTTGATGGAACAGAATTCAGCCAGCATCATTGAGTATGAAAAGGGCATTCTGCATGCTTCGTCTGTTGTTGAGCAGATCAAGCAATCTTTGGCTGAACTGGATAGGGCGGTATAAACATGAATATTTCTGCTTGTCGTGCATCTGTGTTGGAGTGCAATGGTGCTATCTATGCCATTAAGAGCTCTCTGCAATCGCTGCTCAGTGAGCAGGAATCGCTTGTTGAAAAAATCAAAAATTCGCAAAATATTATTGATAACAAGCAAAATGTCATGGCGGTTCTTGATGGATTAAATGACCGAACACAGGCAAGGACAAAATCTGTTTACGAAAATCTTTTGACTACACTTCTTCATGAGGTAAAGCCTGATGATCCCGAGAATGACAGCGTTGTTCTTGAAACAGAAATCAAAAAAAACAAAGTGTCTCTTGATGTTGGAGTGAGAACCAGCTCTGGCTTTGTTCGTAATGCCTATCAGGACAAGGGGCGAAGCGTTGAGAATATTCTGGCTATGGGGCTACGCTTCATCTCTGTTAGTCGCACTTCAAATAGGCGATTGATTGTTATGGATGAGGCAGATAACAACTTGCGTCAGGAATACATTCCTGCATTTGCAAGAATTATGGCCCAGTTGTCCAGGCAAATTGGCATGCAGGTAATCTATATCAGTCACCACCCTGCCAGTTGCTTTGAGGGTCATGCTCGCATTATTAGCTTTGAGCGAATCAATGGTAGGGTTGTGTCAGGAGTGGTTTCTGAGCCGTCCATGAGCCCTGATTCCGATTCCAAGGCTTCGGATTCATACATTCGATACATTAGGCTGGTTAACACAAAGCAGCACGAGAACACCTTCATTGAGCTGTCTCCTGGCGTCAATGTCATCACGGCAGATATCGATGTAGGTAAAAGCACTCTTGCTCAGGCCATTGAGGCTGTCGCTCAAAACGAGGGTCGTGAAGGGCTAATCAGGGATGGGGAAGCCGCCCTCCTTGTTGAGATGGGCATTGAGGGCAACATGGTGCTGCGCTGGGAATACAGCCGTAAAGGCTCGCGTAAAACCAAATACACTCTGATTGATGGTAGTGGCGCTATCTGCAATGAAAGCTATGACGGTCAATATGTACCTGCCTGGCTTCATGATTATCTTGGCATGGAAAAGAAACATGACTTTGATATCCATATCAGTGACTCACATAACTCAAGTTTTATTCTTGACAAGAAAATATCCTCTTTCAAAAGGGCGGATCTGCTTTCTCTTGGGCGTGAGTCTGCTGATGTCCAGAAAATGCTCAGGGCATATGCTGAAATGCTGGATAAAGCAACCAAAACATTGAACGAATCCAAGAGACGGCTTGAATTGGTTTATAAAAAAATTGAGGTTGCGAAAGGCATTGAATTTGTCGGTGATAAAATTGGTGGACTTGAAGATCTTCTTACTCAGATTGAGGGAAATTACAAGAAGATGGATGTCATCAAGGATATTGGAGCAAAAATGGCTTGCCACCAGGAACGACTCAATGCCTTGTCTAAGATTGATGGGGTATCAATCCCTGCTGTTGGCGAGATCAATTGGGACGCTCAAAAGATAAGTAAAATTGCCGATGGAATGCTTAAGTTAGATAATAAGCTTAACGCTCTATCACCAATTAGCGGGCTCCAACTGCCTGCGGCTCCTGCATACACATCACCAGAAAAACTCATTAAGGTGGCTGGTAGCATGCACAAGATGAGTGAAATATGCGGACGGATGATGGCTATTAATGATGTATGCATTCCTGTCGCCCCAACAGTAAAAAATGTTGACAACTGCATTGTTTTGGCCGAGAAGATTGGCATTCTCTCAAAGAGAATTGAAATCATGAAAATACCAGACATGTCTGGAATTATTCAGCCGGAATACAAATCCCCAAGTAATATTGCAATTGCGGGGAAAAATATCGATACTGCGAGCAGGTTGACTGCATCGCTTTTTGAAAAAATCATCGAAAAAGAATCAGAGCATAAAGACTGCGTACATGAAAAATCAAAAGTTATTGATTTGATTGGCGGCAAATGTCCTCTTTGCGAACAAATGATGCCAAGGGTTGGGGTAGCTTAAAATGCACAATAAAATTAATGGTATTTTGTTTGTTGGTGATCTAAATATGTCATCATCAAATCCTCCAGACAGGATTGGTGGTGGCTTTTTATCTGAGATGAAAATCAAGGTTGATTCGGTAATTAATATTGCCAAAGAAAATGGATTAATGCCTTTCTTTATTGGCAATATTTCTACTGGAGTCTTTGATGTCGATGTTTTTGATTATTTGGTTAATGGCTTAATTGATGCATCATCCGTAATTAAAATTGATCAGAAAAATATTCAGGGTACTGTTGCTGGGCTTCTTGTTTCGAGTCGGGTTTCTGATTATATCTCATCTTCAAAAGAGAGCTTTCCTTTATTTGTTTCGGATGAGCGATTTTTGATTTCTCTCAATAAATTCAGAAATTCAATTGAGATTTTCAATCACACCGATATCGCTATTGCAGAGGTAAAAAGTGCGGGTTTTAAGGAGTCTACAGATGAGGCAGCAATGGATGGCGCTATCTCTGTTACTCCTCTTTCCAGAATTAAATTTCATGAGAAGGATGAGCGCATTTCTGTTGTTGAATGGAATCCGAGTCATGGATTTGTGAGACATTATATCAGCTCAAATCCAGAAGCGTTTAGCATTAAGTCTACTCATTCAAGCGAATCAAATGAAAGTGTGTTTGCAAGAATGCTCAAGGAAGAAACAGAGCGAGCGGCAGATGGGAAAAGCCACGAGCTGATTACTGGTGAAATGAAAAAGTTGTTTGATGAAATGTCTTGCTCACAACAGACAATTAATATGATCAATGATCTTTATCAGATGGTAAAAACACCTACATTTGATGATTTAATGGAGGATTAAAATGAGGATTGTTCTTGTTGATTCATCCCATTTGTTTGGTGTTATTTATTCGGCATCTGGACAAGCAGAAAACCCAAATGTTCTTGATTTTTTCAAGACATGTGTAAATTCTGTAAAGAAATCAATAAGGGAAATCCAGCCTGATTATGTCCTTGTTGCAATTGATGACTATCAATCCTCATGGAGAAGAGAAAAGAATCCTTGCTATTGTCAATCTGGATATGACATGCCAATTGAGTTTAAAAAGGGCATCTCTATATACCAAGAGCTTTTAAGTGAGGCAGGAATTTTTTTTGCCTCAAGACCTGGCATGGAAGGCAAAGACATAATCGGCACAATCTGCAAAAAGATGGAAGGATCAGTCAGTTCAAAAATATACATCTTGAGCGGAAACAAAAGATACATTCCAATCTTAAGGGATGGAGTTACACTTAGGAATAACTTCTCAAGAAATCCATCCGATGTGGAAAAAACCATTGCGTCTATCGCCAGAAATATTGGCTTAACCCCAGAACAAATGCATGCTGTGCATCTTCTGTCTGGTGACAAGTCAATTGGTTTTGACGGAGTTAAAGGAATTGGAGAAAAGACAGCAATTGAGTTAATAAAGCCATATAAAAACATTCATGAGTTAACTGATAACTCATACAAAATAGATGGCAAAAGAGGGGAGAACATTCGAACCTCTCTCAGTGGAATTATTGAAGAGTTTTCAGAGGTTTTGTTGCCAAACACAGAACTTGAACTCGGCTTTTCACTAAGCGCACTTTTATTTAAGAAACAAAATAAAAAAGAGAAGATGGCGGCATAACATCTTTTCATTGATTTTTGTTTTTTTGTGGAATATTATTCATTACACAAGTGAAAATACAGTGAGTTGATCATTAATCGGCCACTTTATTATAAGAGAATAATAATAATGAGTAGAGAGTTTTTTGGAATTGACTTTGATTTTGATGGCAATCATGAGATGGCAAGAGATTCTTTAAAAGAAATAATTCTTGGCGATGATTGTGAATTTTCCTGGAATAAAAGGGCTATTAATCTTCTTGATGTAGTCATTGATGCGCTTGTGGCATTAAAGAAACCAAATGGGTCTAACATTACGCTTCGTATGATTTACGATTCTCTGAGCCTTGAAGGGCTTGTTAATCTTGGTTTTGAGCTAAGAAAGAATGAAGTTAATGCATCAAAAATTGCGCCGATTGATGAGTATCTGGGAAATCTTCCTGGCTTCTACGTTGTTGATGGGAAATACAGTGAAATCAATGACACCGCAAGACGGCAGCAAGGATATATTTCATCAATTATATTAAATTCAATTAATCATTTGGCAAATCAAATGAGAAAAGATCTGCCTAGCTTAGATTTCTTTGAATCCACTTATTAAAAATAAAAAGAGAAGAATAATAATGAAAAAACTATTTGTAGGTGTTGATGATGGCTTTGCTGAGACAAAAGTTGTTCTTAGCAATGGGGCCTGTATTCGGATCCCGTCCCAGGCCAAGGCTGGAGAAATGAGTCAGATTTCTATTAATGGCTCTGGTCATACTGTTTTCCCGTACAAGACAAATGATGGGAATTACATTATCGGCGACATCACTGAGGCTGACTCAACGGCGTTTGATGACTACCCAATGTCTGCACTGAATAGGGTGATTGTTGCTCATGCGCTTAGACTGGCAGGTGTAGAACATGATTCTCAACTTTTTGTCTGCACTGGTCTTCCAATCAAAAGGTTCTACATTGCAGGCAGCATTAACAAGCCATTAATCAAACAAAAAACACAAAATCTTTTGAAAAATGATGTTGTTGCTCTGGATGGAACACCTACCCCAAAGGTGTTTAAGCACGAGGTCATTTCAGAGGGTATTGCCGCATGGATGGATGTTGTTCTTTACAGAAACAAAGATGGGAAAATTGTTGTAAATAAAGAGCAATCAGCAAAAGCAATGGCGGTTATCGATATTGGTGGCAGAACCACTGATGTTGCCGTAATTCAAAACGGTAATCTAGATATTTCAAGGTCGAGCACTATTAATGTTGGTATGCTTTCCGTTCAGGAGATGGTTAAGGAAGCTATTATTGGCAAGTTTGATGTTACTCCGACAATCGAACAGCTGAATACAGCTCTTTCTGAAAAGAAAATCAAGCTGTGGGGAAAATGGGAGCCGATAGCAGATCTGGTTCTCTCGGCACAGAAAACAATCCTTTCAAGGATTGAGTCCGAATGCAAGCGATGCATTGGCAGCGGAGCTGACCTCGATCAGGTTGTCTTTGTTGGAGGAACTGTGGCCGAAGTGGAAGGTCTGTTGCAGGGATGGTTTAGGAATCAGCACATTGGCTTTGAGCCAGGATATGCTAATGCTCGCGGAATGCAGAAGTACGCTGAAATGGTCATGAATACCAAAGCAGAATAAAGGTAAAAAATGAGGCATCGTTTTACATTTGCTCTTTATGATGATATCGCAATGGATGCCGAACTGTTGGATTACATTATAGGGCATGACAAATACAAGCGAGGGGATGTAATTAGGATGCTTTTAAGGGTTGGTTATTCCTCCCTCATAAAACACAATGATATTAATGATGCATTGATTGGCTCTGTAGATCCAGAGTCAATAAGAGTTATCGTTAATGCTCTAGCCAAAACAGGAGCCATTGAATCTGCAAGCAAAATTATTGCAGAGAAGGACAAAAGCAAAGAGAAGGGAAGCGGAAAACTAATTCCTCCTATTGAGAATAGGAACTACCATAAGGCTGGAGAGAGGCGAAAGAAAAGAGTCAAGATAAAGACGGAGCAGAATTCCGCAGCACTGGAAAGTCAAGAGTCAATTCAAGCTCCTGAGCCCAGACTACATGTGGAAAACAAAAGCATCGCTAGAGAAGAAGAACCTACATCACCGGAAGTAGCAAATAGGCACTCTGCTATATATAACGATGATGATGACATTGTAGAAGTCAATCCGGCGCTCATTGAATCCGAATTCGATGATGACGAGATAACAGATCCAATGAAAAAGCTAAGCAGGCTGTTTTAGAGATAAAGGGTATGTCAATCATACCCTTTTATTTTTGAGCTTAATTAATTGTTTTGCAAACTTGATGTTGATGACCCAAGCGTGTAATATTATCAAAAAAAATAAGTGCCATGTTTTTTTGGCAAATAATAATAAGGATAACTACAATGTCAATGAAGGGCGGCGGCGGAGGTCAAGAGTCTAGCGATGTTTTTTTCATCGTGGTTCTTGCTAGCATATTAGCTGTTTATTTTCTTTTATCTAACAACTTTCACATTATTGCCTTTTTCTGGAAGATTCTTAGGCTTATTGAATTAGGTCTATTTTCTTGGATGCCTGACTGGGTTCCCTTTTACGGAAAGCTTGAGATTGGCGAGGTATTTAATTGGCTATTAAACCAGCCATTCAGAGATATCATGCCAGAAACGGTTACAATGGTAGATCAGCGATTTGGGCGGTGGTTCTCCTGGATTCCAGCATCTGTAATGATTTATTTTGGCGTAAAGCACGTAATCAACTCAGATAAAAAGACAAATATATTTTCAGTCAATAGCCTCCTGAAAAAATCCAAGCCAATCTATGAAAACATTGGGAATCTTGTTGATGTGGATCCATCAAAGCTGGAACTCCTATACAAGAGAAACAAAAAAGAAACAGTAGAGTTTGGCATGGCTATTTCTCCTGCTGATTTTTCACTCTTGTCTCCACCTCTTGGGCTAGAGGAGGAGGCCAAAAGGGATAGTTCATTCCAAAGAAGTATTTGGGATGGAGAGGATGATTTTGACCATGATTTGGCTGAGCGAGCATTTAAGGCTCAATTAGGAAAGAGATACACTGGGTATGACAATCTAACCAAGACAGAGAAAAAACTATATGATTTTCTTGCATCAAAAATGACCTTTGTTGCTGATGAAATGATTGTGTTGACCGAGGCTCATGTTCAGTCAATTCTTGGTCTATCTCAAAAAATCAAGCAAGATGAGCTTACAGATGAAGAAAAAAAGCTATACAAAAAGCTAACATCATATCTAGAAAATAAGGCCAAGAAGAAGAAGGTAAAGAATCTAAAAGATGTTGCAATGCCAGATGTTTCTGAGCTTGAAAGACTCATTATGTCTCGTGACTTTGAAGGGCAATATAAAAGGATTGCAGCTGAGCGAGTAATAAGAAAGCACTCATTTGTAAGGGTTGGCTTAATGTCAATGCTTGAAGAAGCAAGGAATGGTGGTGTTGTATCAACAACCGAATTCCGATGGCTGAAAGGTGAGGATCGCTGCCTTTGGTATTGCATGAGCACCATTGGTAGACGAGTTTCATTCAGTGAATCAGGTGGCTGCTTTGCCCACTGGCTGATTGAAAAGCAAATTGGCAGGCCGTTGCCACAACCAGAGGTAACTGAGGCTGTTGAGGCGCTATTCAAGGCTCTTAAACTGGATGTGGTTGTAGATGCTTAAGTAAAAGGCTGGAGTAACATCCAGCCAATAAAATTAAGTGCCCGAATCAAAATAATAACGAAAAAACAATAATAACGGGAACATTTAATGGGAAAGACATTTAATAAGGTTCGAGGGGTAACCAAGAACCAGGACTTAGATCCTCTATTGCTAGCAAGGGATGCAAGACCTTTTGCTTACAGAATGAGAGATATAACCACAGAAAATGGTGGCTTTATTATGATTGCAATGGGTATTGCAATCTTGATGTGGCCTTTCTTTGACTTGCCTATGATTTCTGACCTTCTTCTTGGAGTCGGACTGTTGTTTAACCTTTATGCAAAAGGAAAAACAAAGCAGTATGAATTTAAAGCAAGAATGGAAAGAAACAAAGATGGAAAAATAGAAAATGACGGAATAATTTACCTTGGAAATACAAATGACGAAGGTACTGAAATCTGGTTTTCTAATGATGATGTTCGTTCCCACATGCTTGTTTTGGGAACAACAGGTTCCGGTAAAACGCGATTTTTGCTCGGCCTGCTATATCAAGCTCTGCTTATTGGTGCTGGCTGCATGTACGTTGACGGAAAGGGTGATAACACTGTTTGGTGGCTTGTTTACTCCTTGTGTAGGCGTCTTGGACGAGAGGACGATCTTCTCCTTATTAACTATCTTGTTGGCGCTGGCGTTGCTGACTTTGACTCAAGTAGGGAGCTTACAAGGCTAAGCAATACAACCAACCCTCTTGCTCAGGGCACTGGCGAGCAACTCAGATCAATGATTGTAGGTCTGATGAGAGATTCTGGTGGTGATGGGGACATGTGGAAGGGTCGTGCGTCAGCAATGCTTGGCGGACTTCTAAAAACACTTACCTATCTGAGGGATATTGGCGAGATAAATCTAGACGTTGAGCTTATTCGTAGTTATTTACCTCTGGATAAGATTGTCGAGCTTGCAGCAAGAACTGACATCAAGCCATCAAAAATCGCACCAATTAAAAAGTACCTTCTGGAGCTGCCAGGATATACGGATGAAGACGCTCTTATGGGGCAAATTCAATCCAAGGCTTACGAACAGCATACTTACCTTACCATGCAGCTTACTGAGGTAATGGCAGACCTTTCTGAAACATATGGGCATATTTTTGGTGTTCCTCTCGGAGAGGTGGATTTCAAAGACGTAGTGTTCAACAGAAGAATTCTGTTTGTAATGCTACCTGCACTTGAAAAAGATCCTGATGCTCTTGGTGGTCTAGGTAAGCTAATCGTTGCAGGTGTTCGTTCTGCACTTGGCCCCGCTCTTGGTAACTCAACAGAAGGCACAAAGCGAGATGTAATTGATAAAAAGCCAACGAACAGCAAGCTGCCATTTTTGCTTATCTTGGACGAATATGGCTATTACTCAGTAAAAGGATTCGCAGTTGTTGCAGCACAGGCTCGTTCGCTTGGTGTTGGAGTTGTATTCGCGGGTCAGGACTATCCATCATTTAAAAAGGGTGGGGAAGAAGAGGCAGCAAGTACGGTAGCGAACACAAACATTACTGTTATTATGAAGCTTCAAGACTCTAAAGAGACATTTGAACTTGTAGAATCTCGCGGCGGTGAGGCTGATATTACCGTAACCTCTGGTCATGAAAACAAGGGAAGTGCATTCTCCTCATACGTAGATCAAAACCAAACAAGAGTGGAAAGAAGAAAAAGAATAAACCTTCTCGATCTAATGAGCCAAAGGCCAGGTGCAGCACACATACTATTTTCAGACAAGGTGGTTAGGGGGCAGCTATTTTATGCAGATCCAAACCAGGTAAGTAAAGCTTATCTGAATAAGTTCCTGATGGTTAACGAAGGCAAGAAGGCAACCATTGATGCGATTAACGGAGCATTTGATAAGCTAAACTCACTTGTAGCATCAAGCAACAAAAAAGTTGATGATAAAAACCAACATGGAAACACTGATGAAGAAATTGCTACCATCTTTGGTGATATTTCAGAATTCAAAGAAAGAAGGGTTGATTCGTCAGAGGCATGTGTCATGGCTATTGGAAACATTCTTTTAAGAGAAGAGCTAAAAGATGCAGAAATGCAAAGACAAGCCAGACTAAAAGAAGAGGCGGAAAATCCTGTCTTGATTAATGATTCGTCAATCAAGGATGAGCTAGATTCTGAAATTCCAACAATATCCATTCCAGACTCTCAATCAGATACTTTTGTTGAGGATGCAAATGGAATTCTAAACGTAATGAATGATGATGAAAGGCCAAGAGAAACAGTAAAAGATGAAGCTGCACTTTTGACATCAAACTTTGAAATGCTCCTAAATGAAACAATCATTTCTGAGATGGAAAGAAAAATTGATGGCCCAACTAGCGCACAGCAAAAAAATTCAGCCAATCCGGTTAATCAGCTCATGGAGATTGAAAAATTGAAAGGTGCGTCAGATCATGAGGCTGGAGAAAACGCCAAAAAATCAATAGGCATGATGAGCGAAAGAATTGTGTACCCAAATGCACCAACACCAACAAAAGTACCAAATGAAAAGATAATCGAAACGCTATCTTCGCTCTTTACAAACATTCACTTGGAGAAAGGAGAAGAGTGAAAAACTGGTAATAAATTATGAGCCCATCTTTGATGGGCTCATGTTTTTTAATAAACCTCACTTTGTGAGGAGTATCAACCATTACTTCTTCTGTGGAACGATGTGTTCCTCATGTTCGAGAACTTTTCAAAGAAGTCACTGACCTCGCAAATTCTTTTAAAGCTCTTCTTCATTGTGACTGGCTCTTTGATTTCAATCATGATGTCTTTAAAGTCGTAATTGATTTTTGAGAACCTGGCTGTATGGGTTGAGGCATGTATCTCTCGCACATCAATCCCAGTTAACATAGAGATCTCGGACTTTTTCTCTTCGATTTGCTTTTCATTCATATCCTTGAACGTGCCAAGAAATGGTATTTTGATCCGATTGACAAGTCCATAGCAAGCGCTATTTTTATCAGCCCTGGCTCTTTCCCTGAACTTCTCCCAAAAAAAGCAATCAGTCAAATATACAAACTCTTTTATATCCGTCATAAATGCATGCATCTGTTTGGCATTTTGCGCATCAGAAAGAACCTCATCTATTGATAGATGCAATTGGAGCTCTACGCCATTGGTGCATTTGTGATTGTAGACATGTGAGTACATCTGAAACCTTGAGAATACCATATCCTCAAGAGAACCAATGCCTTTCTTGCTTATTGTCAGTCGCAGAGAGTCTTCATCTTCAATCCACGAAGCCCCGAGGCTATTTATTAGCGAATCAAGATCAAATCTTCCAAGATTTGCACCGGAGTGAATGCTATCTCTCAGGAGATAATCCGCTTTGTCTGCATCAAACTCTCCAGACAAAATACATCTAAGCATATTTAGTATATTACTGTGCTTATTTATCTCATTTTTATTGCTGTCTTCCGTTTTTTCTGTAAATAAAGGCCATATGACATCACATGCCATCTTGAATTTATCACTAACCATACCATCAGTGGTTTCCATTATGTTGAGCACATCAACATAATTAATGCCAGCATGCTTAATTTCAACATCTTTCATTATTTCATATGCGGCTCTCACTGAATAATGTTCATGATAAAGAGGAGATTGTGATTTGGTATAGATGTCAGACATATCACAGCCTTTCCAAAGAGCCTCAAAACATCCTTTTTCTCCGAGGATATTTTTAACTATCTTGGACTTTTCAGATTGATGTGAGAATGCTCCATGACCAGTATCATGCATAAGAACAGCCAGTCTCAAGCACTTGCACAGATAATCAACAGCCGAGTTTTGCTCATCAGATGTCTTAAATCCTGGCATGGCCCTTTCGTGGGCGATTATCTTATTTACAAAAATCTGTTTAAACATTCTTTGGGCGACATGCAACGCTCCTATAGAGTGGGAAAACCTTGTATGTGTGCTACCCATAAAGGTGAATTGCAGCACATCATTCTGTGCTACAAACCTTTGTCGCTGAAAGAGCGGATGATCAATTATCATTATTTCATGTTCAAACAATGAAATTGCCCCATGTATGGAGTCCATTATCATTTCGCTGCTGTAGCTCTTTTCAGACATTTTATTTTGCATGTTTTATCCAAACTAGATATTTTTCATTATAATAAACCATAATTAATTTGAGTCAATATAAATATTTGTTTTTTTGGGTTGGTTTCGCGTGGGGCCATTGGTTGTGCGCCACTCATTTTGGTCTCTTGAGTATTGGATGGAGGTTTAATATTTATTGCTTTATTAACTATGTTTGTATATAATGGTTTAAGAAGATGAGTCAAAACCAAGGGGTATAGCGTGACAAATTCACAGCCAGCGGCAAATCAGGAAATGAAAGGTGGTATGGTTTTGTACCCCAGAGAGTATGTTATTGATCCAACCAACCCTGATAACAGTTATGTTGTTGGTGCCGATATCAAGGGCAGGGTTGTTGTGGCATACATCATCCCTACAGAGCAGGCCAAAGCAAATGCTCGGGATAGTAATACCGCTCAGTCAATCCCTTCTCTTGAGGAGTTTTCGCAAACCCATAGAAAGGCAATGCATCCTTGCTTTGCATCGAAGGATAACTCATATGCTTCTCCAAGTGGGGTTTTGTTGCTTGAGCAGATCTCTCCGTTTAATGACAGTCCTGTTAAGCATGATTTTCCTGTTTATCAGTGCAAATGGGCGAGCATTCTAAGGGAAACGGATGATTCCCCATTGGTGCCGATGGGATACGGCTTCCTTGAAATAAACTGCAACAGAAAATTCTCTGATGAGATTAATGAGTACATTAATCGATATAATGAGATTGATGCAGATATCAAGGCCGGATTGATTGATAACGTTGTTGATGCAGACCAGGAAAAGATGAGGCTGCACTCAATGATTATGTCGAAAAAGAAGAAGTGGTTCATTGCTGTAATTCTCAAAAACAGGGAGTTGATCCAGCTTACCAATGTCACCGAAGCTGGCTTTGTCGAAGTGTTGCGTCCCTTCCTTGAGCGCTATACCGAAAAAGGCATGTATGGCGGAGCCATGATTCGAGTCAGGGATGGCAACACTGTTCTGTCTGAGTTGTGCTCACAGTGCGACATGAGCTATGACTACAAAAACCTTGTTGTGAGAGATGTAAAGGGCGTAATTGATGATTTTCTTGCATGGGATGGCAAAAAGATTATTAGAGAGCTAAAAAGCAAGCCACAGTTGATTGTCGAGATTATTCCAACTCAGCGGATTAATTGCGGGAAAATAGGAAATGATCGCTATAACAAGGATCTTTCATATCTTGGCGGCTCAATGCAAATTCCCAAAACGCTTAAGGCATATGTCTCAAGCGAGGTTTATACAAACCCTATCATTGACTACAAAAAGGAAAAGAAATTTTTGTATTCAATGATTGCTGTTCGAGTAGCCGAGATTCATAGCAGCAAGGGGACAGGAAACCTGCTTGTAAGTGCAATACATGCATTCTCAGCCCCAATTGGTAATGTTTTTTCAATTGATGAAAGTGGTAAACCAGCCTACATCATGAATAACAGTGAGTGGGCAAAAAAACAACAGGAAAAAGCAGCTGCTGAGAAGGCACTACAAACCGCCTAGCCTTGTTAATTATTTTTGAATTTTTTGATGCGAGCCTGCTGGCTCGCATTTTGTTTATTTATTCAAAAATAAACAGCTTGTCTTCATTGCCTATTTCAATTATATTTCCTTTCAGGTGGCAAGATCTGCCTGGTCGATTCTTGTCTGTGTCTTTATTCAGAAGGAGCATTTGGCTTTTTCTAAAGTGGATTTTTATGAAGAAAAATAAATTAATTAGTCGCCTTTTTGGAACAAAAAACAGCAGAACCCTACAAAAGGTTCGAGCGGTTCTCTCTTCTGTAAACGCTCTTGAGCCCAAGCTATCTGTTATGAGCAACGAGGAGCTGTTTTCACTCTCTGCATCACTAAAGGAGAGGGCTGTTGCGCAGTCATCAGTTGAGGGGCTTCTCCCTGAGGCGTATGCCTTGTGTAGAGAGATGTCCAGTCGTGTTATGGGTATGCGTCATTATGATGTCCAGGTTATGGGCGGGATCATCCTGAATGATGGAAGTATTGCAGAAATGAGGACTGGAGAGGGTAAAACGCTTGTTGCATCTCTTCCTGCTTATCTCAATAGTCTTGCTGGAAAGCAGGTGCATGTTGTAACCGTGAATGACTATCTTGCAAAGCGAGATGCTCTTTTGATGATGCCGCTTTATGAGGCTCTTGGTCTAAGGGTTGGCTATCTCCAATCAAAAACAAAGGGTGATGAAAGACGAGAAATCTATAATACTTGCGATATTATCTATGGCACAAATAGTGAATTCGCTTTTGATTTTTTGAGGGATAATATTGCCCCCTCCAAAGAAAGCCTCATTCAAAATGGCTTGTATTATGTGATTATTGATGAGGTTGACTCAATCCTTATTGATGAAGCAAGAACACCATTGATTATATCTGGTGAGGGTGACATCAATCAGGGCGGCATTGATATGCTGAAAAATCTTGTTGAGAGAACTAAATACATCACCGTTGTTGATTTTGAAAAGGATGATGCTCAAAAGTATTCTCAGTACGATGTTGTTCTTTCCCTTAAAAACAAGAGTGTCCATATTACAGAAAAAGGATTTAAGGAAATTGAAGATGAATTAACATCTCTTGGTGTTATTACTTCAAGCTCAAGTCTTTATTCAAATCAAAACCTTCCAATTATTGATTTGTTTACAACAATGATTCGGGCAAATTATTTGTTTGAAAAAAACAAAGATTATGTAGTTGTTGATGGAAAGATCCAGATCATCAACCAAAATACTGGTCGGATTGAAAATGGACGGCGATGGTCTGATGGACTTCACCAAGCTGTAGAAGCAAAAGAAGGGGTTGAGATTCTGCCAGATAATAGATCTCTCGCCTCAATTTCATTGCAGAACTTTTTTAGACTGTATGAAAAAATCTCTGGCATGACAGGAACAGCTGATACGGATGCCTTTGAGCTAATGGAAGTTTATGGCCTGGATGTTGTGGTTGTTCCAACTCACAAACCCTCCCTGCGAAAAGACATGCCTGACCGTATTTACGCCAAGAAAAGCAGCAAAATCAAGGGCGTGATTGACGAAATCATCAAGCAGCACAAGAGCGGAAGACCTGTTCTTGTAGGTACTACATCCGTAGAAGAATCTGAAATAATTTCCTCTCTCTTGAAGGAGGCGGGCGAATCATCAGGGATTTCTGGCGGCATTCCTCACAATGTTTTGAATGCAAAAAACCATGAGTACGAAGCCAGCATTGTTGCTATGGCTGGCAGACCAGGGGCAATCACTATCGCCACAAACATGGCTGGGCGAGGCACAGACATCATTCTTGGCGGAAACCACAAGGAGCTCGCAAAATCACTTGTCACAGAGGATGAGGCTGCCTCAGCTGCAATCAAAGAGTCGTGCCTGGCTGCTGCGAAAGAGGTTATTGAGCTTGGTGGTCTGTGCGTCATTGGAACATCAAGAAACAACTCTAGGCGTATCGACAACCAGCTCATTGGACGCGCTGGCCGACAGGGTGATCCTGGCTCAAGCGTATTCTTTGTTTCACTAGAAGATGATCTAATGAAAATCTTCGGTGGAGAAAGATACATCTCTGTATTCAAGACACTAGGTGTTGGAGAGGATGAGTGTATTACACATCCGTTCGTTGATAAGGCAATTCGTGACTCTCAAGGTAGAATAGAGAAGCATCATTACTCAACGAGAAAGGAGTTGCTTAAATATGACGATATTAACAACATGCAAAGAAAAGAGATCTATTCAGTAAGAAAAGAGTGGCTTCTTTGCGAAGATGTTAAAAGCAAAACAGAGGACTTTATTGTTGGTGCAGTCAACTCAATGGTTGATTCATTTGTTCCTGCTGGGGCATCTTATGAGGATGTTGATTTCAAGCATATTGAAAACTGCATTGCCAGTCACTGGGGAATTGAAAATGACTTTTCATCCCTGGAAAACATGGCTGTATTTAGTGCAGAAGAAATACGAAAATACATTCTCGATAAAGTGCATGCTGAGACCAACAGGATTATCGAACAGGTTGGTATCGACAATTTCAATAGCCTATCTCGACAGGTTATGATTGAAATTATTGATCGATTCTGGATTGAGCAGATTTCCATGCTTGACAACCTTAGAGCCGGAATCCATTTGCGCGGCTACGCACAGAAAAATCCAATTCAAGAATATTCTCTTGATTCGCTTAACATGTTCAAAGACATGATTGGAAAAATGAAGTCTGAATTCCTGTCGGAGATCTTTGTTTATTCAGATCAGATGATTCGATACTTGAATCAAATCAGAGAAAATGCTGAGATTCAACAAATTAATTAAGTGAATGACTTGTTATTTATGCCATAATTAATGTAGTATTAATTGTGGCATATTTTTTGGAGAAATAAAGATGCAAAAAATCAAAGTGATGGTTTTGGCTGCGTCCATCATGATGTCTGCCAGTGCAATGGCTGAGGTGGATATGTCATGTGTAGAGACGCCAGATAACGCGAATGCTCCGCTTAACATCGGTGGATTTGATCGCCAGGCAAACATGACAAAGGGGTATGAGCTAGTAGATAATCCTGCTGCTACGCTTTTTGCTTGTTTTTCAATGGCTGCGGATATGAATCCAAAGTCAGTTGTGTCGGATAGGTGCGGTTGCTTGGCTGCCATCAAGAAGGTTTGCAAATTTGACTGGCGTAAAGGATCTCTGAGGGTTTCAGCCAGCGATGGAGCAAATGCTGGATGGTGCATGCCCTTCAAGTTCCTTGCTGGAGGCTAAGATAATTAAAAAAAACAAAAATAACTGTTGCATTCCTTAAAATTGGCGTTTATTATATATAAACAAACTGAGAAAGCAGATTTCTTCTTGGTTTATCTCGGTAATTAGCGCAGTCAGGTAGCGCACCTGCTTTGGGAGCAGGCTGTCAAAGGTTCGAATCCTTTATTGCCGACCAATTTTTTTGGACGCATTTGTAGCTCAGTAGGTAGAGCAATCTCTTGATAAGGGATGGGTCACTGATTCGAATTCAGTCAAATGCACCAATAGGGAGTTAGCCAAGTGGTACGGCAACAGGTTTTGATCCTGTTATGCAAAGGTTCGATCCCTTTACTCCCCGCCATTTTACAGAGTGCCTTAAGGCAAGACGGCGGTCTCCAAAATCGCTAGGCATGGTTCAATTCCATGGCGCTCTGCCAAATTGAGGTTTATATCGGCAATTAGCGCAGCCAGGTAGCGCATCTGCTTTGGGAGCAGAGGGTCAAAGGTTCGAATCCTTTATTGCCGACCAATTTTTAGATGCATTTGTAGCTCAGCAGGTAGAGCAATCTCTTGATAAGGGATGGGTCACTGATTCGAATTCAGTCA
>Ga0075011_10000044_pt1 | contig 56914 bp, 53 predicted proteins | sample TARM_MetaG_T_14_FD_72354 | JGI IMG/M metagenome (GOLD analysis project Ga0075011, IMG submission 72354) | Freshwater microbial communities from Pennsylvania, USA, analyzing microbe dynamics in response to fracking - TARM_MetaG_T_14 | ecosystem: Environmental > Aquatic > Freshwater > River...
AAAAAGTAATTTTAAAGCTATTGTTGTTCCAACAGAACAACAATGAATTGACTGTGCCAAAATCAAGTAAACTTGATTCTGATTGGTCACTCAGTTCATTGATAAATTTTTTTGATTATCATCAACGAGTGCCCACACAGATTGATAGGTTTATATTGTTAAAGAGCGTTCCTGTCGAACAAGACCGTTAAGTCCGCGTCGCTAGGGGTGCGAATAATACGCTTTAGCTTTTAAGAGTCAAGAGTTATTTTTAACTATCTTTCTCTTTCAACTAGTAACTCGTTTGTGAGGCTTGCCTCACTCCGTGTCAGTGAGGCGGCATTATAGGGAGGTTTTACAATGTGACAAGTTCTTTTTTAAAATCACCTTTCATTCGCTTAAAAAGCCACCAATGTCGCGTTTTATTGAATAAAACTTCAACATTTGAAGGTTATCACAGCAATTGGTTGGAAAAACACCAAGCATAAACGTAAGATTGATGTGTCTATTTTGTTAATCCTAGACATCCTTCTTCTTTTACTTGATATGTAGTATTCCAATATGAACTCTAATAAATCGATTTTACTGGTTGCATCTCTTGCAATAATAGGCGCAATCCTTTTTTCTCTGGTCGCGCTTTCTCCCGCAATTACTTTTGTTCTTGGTGTTGTCTCTTCCGCTCTTGTTTTTAAATTTTTTGGCAGCAAAACGCTAACCGATGATGAGGAGTCAAAGCTCTCAACGAAAACACTGTATGTCGGTAACTTGCCATACAAAGCGAATGAAGCTCATGTTCGTGAACTTTTTGCCAAATATGGAGAGGTCTTTGCCGTACGTTTGATGAAAGATAAGCGAACGGGCAAAAGGCGTGGATTTGGCTTTGTTGTGATGGCTTCTGCAAATGTAGATGGTGCTATTTCAGCTTTGAATGAGAAAGACTATATGCAGCGTACATTGAAGGTACGTGTGGCGAATGATCCTAAACATCCTGATGACGATATGTTTGAACAGGAGTAAAACCTAAGTGAGCTAATCGGCTATTGAGCGCGCTTTCTTCCCAAGGAGGTGCGCTTGATAATATCTTGTGTTGTTTGATTTTGCATTGTGGCTCGCTTTTCACACCCAATAGCTCTTGCACACGACGAGCAATAGCTTCTCCAGAATCAACTAGTACGACACTCTTCCCTAATACGGCTTGGATCTCTTCTTTTATTAATGGGAAGTGTGTACAGCCAAGGACCGCCACATCAATACGGTTCACCAAAGGGCTAAGAATCTCTTTTAATTCTGCAAGATCGACAGCTTTGCCCCTCAATTTTTCTTCTGCCATATCCACTAAGCGCGTTGACCCTAGCAATTCAACATTCTTGTCAGATGAGAAATCTCGAATCAAATCGTGAGTGTATTGACGAGTGATAGTCGCTGGGGTAGCAATGAGTCCCACGGCTTTATTTGCCAGTGACGAGGCAGGTTTAATCGCAGGGACAACCCCCACAACTGGTACAGCAAGACAAGAACGCAGCTTGGGTAAGACGATAGTGCTTGCGGTATTACAAGCAATAACGACCAAATCAATGCGCTCTTTCACAACGACATCGCTTACCAACCTAACCACACGCTTAATTAACACCTCTTGATTGAGCTCTCCATAAGGATAAGCTTCATTGTCAAACAGGTAGATGTAGTTTAATTGTGGTAGTTTGGCTTGGACCTCTTGATAAACAGATAACCCACCAACACCAGAGTCAAAGATAAGCACATTAAGCTGAGACGGTTGCGACACTCTGAGCACCTTATAATGAAAACGTTCCGATCATACTCGCTCTTTATCAATTGGCAATGCTCTTGCTCGGTATCTTTGGTGACAAAAACGTTCCCCCAGTTGGAGATGCGTCAACTCTAACTCCAGCATTCCACCCAAAAAACAGGGCGCGTCGGTGACCAGTGTATGAAACTCGCCATTTTCGCCACACGGATCAACCTCTGCTGGTAAAGAATCAATAAACGCTCGTCCATAAGGTTGTCCACAATAGTCTGGCGTGAGGCTGTGACCATCTGTCGTCATCACCATGGTTTGGATGCCGCGATTTATGATCTCTCGCGCAAGAGCGCTACTATCTTCGCCTAACAAGGGCAACACACACTCCCAGCCAGCCGGTTCAATATAGCTTTTGCGATACTGCGCAATGCCGTTACAGAACATATCGCCAAAAGCAACGGCGTCTATCTCTAATCCACTTTGTTTTAATGCGCTGATGATGGTCGATTGATAAAGCTCGTTACTTGGAAATACGGCAGGCAGCTCTATTTTGACAACGGGTAATTTTAAAAGTCGTGCTTGTAGCTCAATTACATACAAAGGGGTGGCTTGAAAGGGCACTTCATCTTCGACATAAGTGGTAAAAATGCCCACCACACGATAACGGCTATCTTCCAGTAATCGCTCTAAAGTGAGGGTTGAATCTTTTCCACTAGACCAACTGACAATAACGTTCTTTTTCATCATCGCACTCGCAAAGTAAAAACCGCCCACAGGCGGTTTCAAAGATTAGAATTGATAAGCAACGTTAAGGTAATAGGCTCGCTCTGGCGCTTTGTAACCAATCGCCGTTTCGTACTGCTCGTTAAATACGTTATCGATTCGGCTGCGAACAATCAGATCATCATTCATCCAGTAGCCAACCGACATATCCCATAAGTTGGTTGCAGAAATGTAGTCATCACTCGTAGGTAATGCTGTTGGAAGATCAAGCCGTTTACCTGTGTAGGTATAGGTCGCGTTAAGCTCAAACTTACCGAGATTCATTGAGCCGATCCATTTATAATTTTGTTTTGCACGACGTGCAAGTTGGACATCGTTATCATCTTTGTGATCTTTAAACTCAGCCACAACCGTATGGTTAACAGGCCCAGTATCAAAGTTCACATCAAACTCTAAGCCTTTAATCCGAGCATCGGTGTTATCTGAATACCAATCACCTGAAGAAGAGGCTGGTTTATACCAAATGATGAGGTTATCCACTTTGTTGTCATAAGCCGACAGATTCCATCTTGCAAACGAATAAACACCCGAGATGCCGAGTTCTACATTTTTTGACTCTTCCGGTTGCAAGTCTGGAGTAGTGCTTAAATCTGAATACGTTGGTGCTTTAAAAGCGGTACCGTAAGTAGCGCGTACAAAATGCGCTTCGTTGAGTTGATACCCAACCGCCACAGACCAAGTTGTATAGTTGTCATACTGATCGTGTTTGTCATAACGAATATTGGATTCCAACACCCAGCGATCGACATATAACCGACCAGAAGTAAACGCGCCTTGGGTATCTCGGCTTTCACCCGCTAATTTATGGGCACTGCCATAATTTTTCGCGTCATCGGCAAGGCGTTCACGGCGAGCATCAATACCTGCACCGATTTCCGCGGTTGGTGTTAGTTGGTAGAGATTGGCCCACTGCAGCTGCGTAAGACTGATATTGGCCTTAGTGCTGGCATTTGCCCGACCTTCCGCCAGTGAATAATCTAAGTTCTCAGTTTGCTGGTAGTTCAAACTGACCAAGCTTTTTAACTGTTCATTGTGATAATTCAGTTGGCCAGTAACGCTTTCATTTTGTGAGTAACCCTGTTTAACCGAACCATAAGAGTCATATTGAGCATCACTGTCAAACCAGCTTGCAGAAACATAGCCAAGCCAATGCTTACTTAATTGATGCTCATAACCAGCTATCAGGTTTTGGCTATCAAAACCATATTGGGTACCGTTTCCCGTCTTTTTAATATCATAGCCATCGGTTTGTTCAAAACCTGCCGCTACTTGGATATGCCCTTGTTCGTTCACATCCGCTTTAGCCACTATATCGGCTTTTTTAGACGCAAGGCTGCCAATGCCCAGCGCTAGTTGTTTAGCATCATCGCCTCGGTGAGAGCGAGTGATAATATTGATCACACCGCCAATCGCATCAGAACCATAAACTGACGCACTCGGACCACGAATAACCTCTAGGCGTTCCACTAAACCAATCGGAAAACGGTTAATCGCCACACCACCTGCAGATGAATTGATACGAATACCATCCACCAATACCAACACATGATCACTGTTCGTTCCGCGCATAAAAATAGACGCATTGTGTCCTCGCCCACCATTTTGGGCGATTTCCACGCCGGGGACTCGGCGTAATACTTCGGTTAATGAGTTGGCTTGATACTGTTCGATCTCTTCACGTGACACAACGGTTACTGAAGAAAGAACTGAAGATTCGATTTGCTCGAAACGGTTAGCCGTCACCACGAGCGACTCTTCAGTGTTTTGAGCATAAGAAGAAAATGAGGCATACGGAAGCAGCGATGCTACAGCCGCCGCTAAAAGGGATTTATTCATATTGTGATCCTAATTCGCGTAAGTCCTACCAAATCAACCAAAAGATGGCATAGATTTGGCTGCTGGCAGGTATTCGGACTTGAGAGCTCTTGACCTACTAACCCGACTTCCCACAGCATTTTCCTGCAGTGTCATATTGGGTGTTCGTTCTCTCTTACCGCTGCGCGTCAGTTCTGGATTCACACCAGATTCCCTTTTCGGCCATCTATACCGCTAGATAGCACCAGCTGAGGGCGATACTATGGCTCTATTGATAATTTGTCTAGTACTGATTGGTGTCAGCTATTTTTGTTAGCTCGCAATTAATGACTAATTCAGGACAAAACTGGACAAGCGCGAGGGATTGAATAAAATCTGCGCTCTTTATTATTTGAATGCACCATACCCAAGCAAAGGTAATACCATGGCGACTCTTGATGTAAACCCACAACACTACCAGCAACAGTTGGCGGAAAAGACCGAGCGTCTGACCCAAATGTTCGCACAATACAACATGCCTCAGTTGGAAGTGTTTGAATCACCAGAGCAGCATTACCGTATGCGTGCAGAATTTCGAGTTTGGCACGAAGGTGATGAGCTTTACTACATCATGTTCAATCAAGAAACGCGTGAAAAATACCGCGTTGACCAGTTTCCTGCGGCCAGTCGTTTAATTAATGATTTGATGCCACTTTTGGTCGATGCACTTAAAGGCAGCGACTCACTGCGTCGTAAACTTTTCCAAGTCGATTTTCTCTCCACTCTTAGTGGTGAAGTACTGGTTTCTCTGCTTTATCATCGCCAACTCGATGAAGAATGGATAACCCAAGCAAAAGCATTAAAACAGCGTCTCAATGATGAGGGATTCAACCTCAATTTGATTGGCCGTGCACGTAAAATGAAAGTCGTGCTCGATCGAGATTTTGTGATTGAGAAGCTGAACGTACATGGTCAAAGTTATATTTATCAACAAGTGGAAAACAGCTTTACTCAGCCAAACGGTACTGTCGCACAAAAAATGTTGGAATGGGCCGTTGACTGTACGCAAGAGAGCCAAGGCGATTTATTAGAGCTCTACTGTGGGAATGGTAACTTTTCACTGGCATTGGCGAAAAATTTCGAGCGAGTGCTCGCAACCGAATTAGCCAAACCTTCTGTTGATTCCGCGCAATACAACATTGCGGCGAATAAAATAGACAATGTGCAAATCATCCGCATGTCTGCCGAAGAGTTTACTCAAGCGATGGAAGGTCAACGTGAGTTTCGTCGTTTACAACAAGCGGGAGTTGATCTCAAAAGCTATCGTTGCAACACCATTTTTGTTGACCCACCGCGCTCGGGTATGGATATCGATACCTGCAAAATGGTGCAAGGCTACGAGCGGATTGTGTATATCTCCTGCAACCCAGAAACCTTAAAAGAGAATTTAGACACTCTATGTGAAACACACAAAGTGACTCGTTTCGCTCTATTCGACCAATTCCCTTACACCCACCACATGGAAGCAGGTGTGATGCTGGAGAAGATTAAATAAGACTTTCAATCAATATTTAAATTTCGATTTAATCGGCTTTCACGCATTCGTACTGACAACATTACCTATTATGCTGCTCGCTCTGACTAACGGTTTAATCAGGGCGGGCTATAGCACAGGGCGATGCAGAGCCCATACGATAACCGTTGAGATCACCGCTTACCTTCTGCCCCCAGTGCAAAATCTCTGCATACTCACCCAATTCGACAATCAGTAGAGCCTGCCCACCGGTTAATTCAATCAATGGTTATCTGTCATTTTGTCTGACTTTGAAGCAGGAAATTACATCGCATCACAGTGAATCGAGCAAAATAATCGGTGAGCCAAACTAAATGCATGGGAACGTTTACAGATTGATTTCGATATAAACGTCAGACCCGAAGCCAATCTCACCAAGGAAAGTTCATCACTCGCCGTTAAAATTGCTTAAAAGCATATTCCAGAGAGGATGATCACACGAAAGAAGAATAAATCCGTTATTACTATGAAAATGTAAATCCCATCATGGAAACGTTTCCACATTTTATTTACACTGAGTAGCAAGTTAGGACTCAAAAAATAAAACGATTAGCTACTCTATGTATGGCACTGTTTTTTGCCGCGTTAGCATCGATTACCAGAGCAAAAAAGTCATCCATTACGGTATTCACTACCGTAGCGCAACACGGTTAGAAACAAAAAATCAAGTAGGAAAACCATGAAGGCATTTTCAGATATTCTCCAACGACGTGACTGGGAAACCCCACAATCAGTGAATATTCACTGCTTAAAAGCACACAGCCCACTTTCCAGTTACCGAGATATTGACCATGCCCGTGACGGCGTTTACGCCCAACGTCAATCGCTGAATGGCCAATGGAAATTCAAAGTGTTCGACTCGCCCGAACAAGTCGAAGGCGAGTTTATTCAAACCAAATTCAATGATACGAACTGGGATGAAATAACGGTCCCTTCCAACTGGCAGCTACAAGGCTACGACAAACCAATTTACACCAACGTAAAATACCCGTTTGAAGTAAACCCTCCATTCGTGCCCGCCGAAAACCCGACAGGTTGTTACCGCACTACGATTTCCCGCTCAGAAGCCGATCTTGCCAATACCCAGCGCATCATCTTCGATGGTGTGAACTCAGCATTCCACCTATGGTGCAACGGTACTTGGGTAGGATACAGCCAAGATAGCCGCTTGCCTTCCGAATTCGACTTATCACCCTACCTAGTGGCTGGCGAGAATACACTTGCCGTGATGGTGATGCGTTGGTGTGATGGCAGCTACCTAGAAGACCAAGACATGTGGTGGCTAAGTGGTATTTTCCGCGACGTAGCTCTGCTTTCTAAACCGCAACACTGCATTGAAGATGTATTCGTCACGCCAGATTTGGATGCGTGTTATCGCGATGGTTCACTATCAATCGTGACGCACATTTCAGCGCCAGATTGTTACCAAGTGCAAGTGCAGCTCTTTGATGGTGAATGCGCAGTGACTGAGCCGCGAATTGATCGCCCGCACAACCGCCGTATTGACGAGCGAGGCACATACGATGACGTGGTATTTCAAACATTGCATGTGCGTGAGCCAAACAAATGGAGCGCAGAAACCCCCAATCTATACCGCCTAGTCGTTTCCCTATTAGATGAAAACGGCATGCATCTGGAGAGTGAAGCCTATCATGTGGGCTTTCGCAAAGTGGAAATCACTGATAGTCAGTTGAAACTCAACGGCAAGCCTTTGCTGATCCGTGGCGTTAACCGTCACGAGCATCACCCAGAGCTTGGACATGTGATGACAGAAGAAGACATGATCCGCGACATCTGTTTGATGAAGCAATACAATTTCAACGCGGTACGTACAGCACATTACCCAAATCACCCTCGTTGGTATGAACTGTGTGACCAATACGGCTTGTACGTGTGCGATGAAGCGAACATCGAAACCCATGGCATGCAGCCGATGAATCGCCTTTCGAGCAATCCACAATGGGCGCACGCATACATGAGCCGCTACACCCAAATGGTAATGCGCGATAAAAACCACCCTTCTATCATCATCTGGTCTTTGGGTAACGAGTCTGGCCACGGCAGCAACCACAATGCGATGTACGCTTGGTCGAAAAACTACGATCCGTCGCGCCCTGTTCAATATGAAGGTGGCGGTGCCAATACCGCTGCAACCGACATCATTGCGCCTATGTACGCCCGTGTGAATACAACGATTGCAGATGAAGCAGTACCAAAATGGCCAATCAAAAAATGGATTTCTCTACCCAACGAAACTCGCCCACTGATCTTATGTGAATACGCCCACGCAATGGGTAACAGTTTGGGGAGTTTTAATGAATATTGGCATGCATTCCGCGAGTTTCCTCGCCTTCAAGGCGGCTTTATCTGGGATTGGGTAGACCAAGGCTTAAGCCAATGGGATGAGAACGGCCAACACTTCTGGGCTTACGGTGGCGATTTTGGCGATAAAATCAATGACCGCCAGTTCTGCATCAACGGGTTGATCTTCCCAGATCGCACTGTGCATCCAACATTGGAAGAAGCCAAATACTGCCAGCGTATGATTCGCGTGTCGCTGCAAGAACAAGCAAAAGGATTCTGTCATCTATTAGTAACTAACGAAAACCTATTTCGTGCAACGGACAACGAGCAATTGAACTGGTCACTTTTGGAAGATGGCAAATTGATTCAATCTGGCTCTGTGGTGCTGAACATCAAAGCCGATAGCCAAGCAACCGTAGATATTGCTTTTGAATTTACACCTAAAGCAGAAGCGCGATACAACTTGAATACTGACATCACCTTAGTGGCAGAAACACTTTGGGCACCCGCGGGACATGTGAGCGCTTCTGAGCAATTTGCGCTACGCAATACCGCAGGTCTCGCCATGCCTAAATTGGAAACGCAACCAGCCCCAGCGATAAGCCAGCAAAAAGGCATGATCGTAGTAACCAGCCTAGATGAGAAGCATCAATGGTGCTGGGATAGTCAAACAGGCTTGATGATTGATTGGCAAGTTGATGGCAAAGCGCAAATGCTGGCGGCACCGCAAGATAACTTCTTCCGTGCGCCACTGGATAACGATATTGGTGTGAGTGAAGTGGATAACGTAGATCCAAACGCTTGGGTATGTCGTTGGGATATGGCTGGTATTGGCCAATGGAAACGCGAATGTGTCAGTTGCCATAGCGACATGTTGGCGCATGCCGTGCAAGTAACATCAACTTTCGCTTACCAATTCAACGGTGCCGTACAAGCCATCACCACTTGGACGCATACGCTGAAAAACAGTGGCGAAATGCAGCTGACCGTTGATGTGACACTTGCCGATGATCTACCACCCATGCCACGCATCGGCTTGGAGTTGCAATTGCCATTGCATGAGCAGAGTACACCAATCACTTGGCAAGGTTTAGGTCCGTTTGAGAACTACCCAGACCGCCTATCTGCAGCACGTTTTGGCTTGCACACGCAAACGCTAGAAGAGATGCACACTCCGTACATTTTCCCAACCGACAGTGGCTTACGTTGTGGTACTCAATGGCTGCAAGTGAACGAACTGGCGATATCTGGCGATTTCCAATTTAGTGTCAGTCAATATGCTCAACAGACGCTGGCAAAAGCAAAACACACCTGTGATTTAATGGCAGAAAAAACCATTTATGTGCGCCTGGACCATCAGCACATGGGCGTGGGTGGTGATGATTCTTGGAGCCCTAGTGTGCACAAAGAATTCCAGCTAACTGGCAATAATTACATTTACCGAATAACGTTCAAAGCAATTTCGCATCGTATTTAAAAACGCACCGATAACGGCTATCGCCACTTACAACGATTACGTGGCAGCGGGATGCATGACGCTACGACAAGAAAACGGCGTCCACATCCCTGTGATATATCTTTGATAGGCTTGGATGACGGTCACATCGCACGCTATATCTACCTAGCCATTGATGACTTAGTCGGCGCGATGGCGACCAAGAAAACCCAATTTTCTTCCAACCCAGAGTAGCAACAGCAGCAGTACGAGAATGGCGAAAAAGTTAGAACCAGAATCTGGATATTGTGCTTTGATAAACGCCGAGTGACCAAAAGCACCGACAAAGAAACAGGCAAGCGCTACCAATGGAAGATCTTCCGCCACCGGATGGCGCAAATATTCTTGATACAACGCCTGCACAGAAAGCACTAATGCAATCAATGGGAAAATGGAGAACGGAACTTGGCTAATGGTTACCCAAGACAACAAGGCATCGCCGCACATACCTGCGATGAGCGCTAGCACAAGTGTTTTTCTTTCCGAACCACGATGGGTTGTGTTGTTTTCATTCGACATTACTCTATCCCCCCTTTGAGCCGATTACGTTCACGTTCTTTGCGATACCAAAATGCCCCTTTGGCTAGCATTCGCAACTGCATGATCAAACGTTCAGCAAGCTCATCTCGCTCACGTCGATCTAAATCTAAAGCTTCAGCGCCGGAGCTGAACACCAAAATAACGGAAGCTTCGGCCTGAGTTAATGCCTCGTCACGGCCCATGCCTGTCGTCATCAAATACTCGGTGAGCTCTGCGGAAAAGTGCTGTATTTCTCGCACTACCGCAGCACGAAACTCGCAAGAAGTGCCCGAACGTTCTCGCAGTAATAGGCGAAACACATTGGGGCTACTTTCAATAAATTCCATGAAGGTTTCAACCGACGTGCGAATCACACTGCCCTCTTTGACAATGCGCTGCCGTGCTTGACGCATCAATTGGCGCAGCAGTAAACCGCCTTCATCAACCATGGTTAAACCCAACTCATCCATATCTTTAAAATGTCGATAGAATGAGGTGGGCGCGATCCCGGCCTCGCGGGCCACTTCTCGTAAACTTAAGTTAGAAAAACTCCGATCGGCACTTAATTGGCTAAATGCTGCATCAATCAATGAACGACGTGTTTTTTCTTTTTGTAATGCGCGAATTCCCATCGATTTCATATTCAGTCGCTTCTCTTTTACTATCTGAGCCATACTATAACGTGATTGAGCACGTTGTCTAAGCCACAACATCGCCTCTTGGGACGAAGTAACCAATTAAACAGTCACCTAACCTAATTTCAATCACTCGCCACAGTAAGATGGGCAAAGCAATAGCATAAAGTGGCATTTTCACCTCTCGAGCGTGATCCTCTCCACTCTCTGGTGGCAACATCGTTTACCGCACTGATGGATCAGTTAAAATCTCGCTACAGCAATGTTAAACAAATACAACAAGGAATAGAGTATGGCGAACCAAAACCACTTCGATGTCATCGTAATTGGTAGCGGCCCGGGCGGAGAAGGCGCCGCAATGGGTTTGACTAAAGCGGGCTTTAATGTCGCCATTATCGAAAAAGAAAGTAGTGTTGGCGGAGGTTGTACCCATTGGGGCACCATTCCCTCCAAGGCGTTACGCCATGCAGTCAGCCGCATCATCGAATTCAACAGTAACCCTCTATTTTGTAAAAACAACACCAGTATTCATCTCACCTTCTCTGATATTTTAGGCCATGCTAAATCTGTGATTGATAAACAAACTCGCTTGCGCCAAGGCTTTTACGATCGCAATCAGTGTACGCTGATTTTTGGTAACGCTAAGTTTACCCACAAAAATACCGTGGCGGTTACGCACGCTGACGGCAGCATCGAAAAATACAGCGCCGACAAATTTGTGATTGCGACTGGCTCACGCCCTTATCAACCTGATGATGTTGATTTTACTCATGAACGAGTTTATGACAGCGATTCGATTCTCTCGCTTAAACACGATCCTCGCCACATCATCATTTATGGCGCAGGCGTCATTGGTTGCGAATACGCTTCGATTTTCCGCGGATTAGGGGTCAAAACCGACCTCATCAATACCCGTGACCGCTTACTGTCGTTTCTGGATAACGAAACCTCTGATGCACTCTCGTACCATTTTTGGAACAGCGGCATTGTGATTCGTAATGATGAAACCCATGAAAAGATTGAAGGCACTGACGATGGTGTGATCGTTCATTTGCAATCGGGCAAAAAAATGAAAGCCGACTGTATCTTGTACGCCAATGGACGCACGGGCAACACTGACAAATTGAACCTCAAAGCGGTGGGCCTGAATGCCGACTCACGTGGTCAACTGGCTGTCAATCGTAACTATCAAACCTCGGTGGAGCACATCTACGCAGTCGGTGATGTAATTGGCTACCCAAGCCTTGCGAGCGCAGCCTATGATCAAGGCCGATTTGTCGCTCAAGCGATTGCTCATGGTCAAGCGCAAGGGCACTTAATTGATGACATTCCAACTGGGATTTACACCATTCCTGAAATCAGTTCAGTGGGCAAAACAGAGCAAGAACTCACCGCGGCCAAAATTCCGTATGAAGTTGGCCGCTCTTCGTTTAAACACCTCGCACGAGCACAAATTTCTGGCAAAGATATCGGCAGCTTGAAAATTTTGTTTCACCGAGAGACAAAAGAAATTTTAGGTATTCATGTGTTTGGAGAACGCGCGGCTGAAATCATCCATATCGGACAGGCAATTATGGAGCAAAAAGGCGAAGCCAATACCCTCGAATATTTCGTCAATACCACCTTCAATTATCCAACCATGGCTGAAGCCTACCGCGTGGCGGCGTTAAATGGCCTGAATCGATTGTTCTAATCATCGACCTAATTCTGCCTGCTAATGGAAAGAAAGCCGCCAACGAGTGCGGCTTTCTTTTTGGTAACCTAGTGAGTGAAGTGCTTAGGGATAGGTTCGGTGATCAAATGAGAAAAACACCGCGTCGCCATTGTGAGATAAAGACCACACCTAAACTGATGCCGCGCATTGCCATAAAGCTGAGCATCGCCATCCACAGGGCGTGATTACCCAAAGACTGAGCCAGATAGAAAACGCTGAAAAAACTGCACATCGCGACAAACATGCTGTTGCGCATCTCTTTACCTTTGGTCGCGCCAATAAAAATACCATCCAATAAAAAACACCACATCGCGGTTAACGGCATCGCCACCAGCCACGGTAGATAACGGTTAGCCGCTTGCTGAACTGCGTTAATGTCAGTGATCAGCGTGATCAACGCCGATCCCCACACCGCAAACATCACCGTTAACGCTAAACAGATTAGCGCACTCCAGAAAAAACTGCCGATCAGAGCACTTTTGAGCTGCGCCTCACTTTTTGCACCAATCGCTTTGCCAACCATGGCCTCCATCGCATAAGCGAAACCATCCATGCCATAGGAGATCATCATCAAAAAACTCATTAAGACAGCGTTAGCCGCCACAGTTTGATCGCCAAAGGCCGCCCCTTGAAAGGTCATAAAGCTGAACGCCGCCTGCAAACAGAGTGAACGCAGGAAAATATCGCGATTCAATTTCACAAAGCGGCTAAGACCTTGTGTCACTAAAACACCTAGCTGCAGTGGCGAAGGGAGTTGATGCCGCAACCAATAGCGCCAAACACACAGTAAACCAAAGCTCATGCCCGCATAATCAGCGATAACCGACGCCAGCGCAGCACCTTCCACTTTCCAGCCGAAACCCAACACAAACAGAATATCCAACGCGATGTTGGTTAAGTTAGTGATGATTACCATCCACATTGGCGCTTTGGCATTTTGCGTGGCTAACAGCCAGCCGAGCAGTACAAAGTTGGCCAATGCGGCGGGCGCACTCCACGCTCGAATCACAAAATACTGCAACCCATATTGCTTTACTTGCTCACTGGCACTGCTGGCTGAAAAAATCGCATCGCCAATCCATCGATGCAGAATCAAAAACAACAACGCAAATACCAGTGCCATCAAGAGCCCTTGCAACAAGACTAACGCCAGTTTTTGTGGCGACTGTTCACCGTATGCTTGCGCCGCAAGGCCTGTGGTCGACATTCTTAAAAAGCCGAGTAACCAGAAAGTGACACTGACTACCGTACCGCCGAGTGCCACACCACCTAAATACCAAGCGTGTTCCAGATGACCGATCACCGCCGCATCAACTAAACCTAACAGCGGTACGGTAATATTGGACAGCACCATAGGTATCGCCAGTAGCAACACTTGTCGATGTACGGAACGGTTCGATAACGTTTGTAAAATAGATTGCAACACGTTGACCTCTCATGGGTGAGAGCAAAGTGTAGCGGAGTGATAGGAGGACGGCTAGCGGTTACTCACCAACGGACATAAACTAAAACGGGTGTTAAGCGCAGCTTGTAAACCATCACCTTACTTAACCAACGTTGCCATAATTTCCAGCGGCCACAATGTTGATCAAGCGGTGAAAACGTTTTTGCCGACGAAGCCCAAGGTAAGACATTGAGTACCGCTTCGGTTGGATTAGCAAAACCATGTCCGTAATGGCCTGAGCCCATTTTCTGACCTAAAGCGGAAGCAGTTTTGTCTCCAGCCAGCATTAAACAAGCCGCCGCATTAGAAAAATGCAAACCCAATGCGCGGATAAAATAGGTGAGTTGCTGCACCGTACAATCTAATAACGCATGCTCACAAACGATTAAAACGGCTGAGGATTCCGCAATAGGCAATGCATCCAACCACTGAAGATCATCGACACTGCCACACACATGTTGATAACGCTCACTGCGATGAAACAATTTCTGCCGCCACAGCAGGTTTTCGGTGATATCGAGTTCTATCCAATGGCAACGCCCGTTATCTACCCGATAAAAACGGGTATCTAACCCTGCACCGACATTAATGATCCATCCATCAGGGTTACGCTCAATAAACGCGCGCACTTGTTGATCGCACAATTGCGTTAAGGTCGCATGCAGCAATTGTTTTTGATCGATATCACCGCTTAAACATTCGGGGGCTAAGTGACAGCTCTGGCAGGCCTTTGCAGCGATCGGATCATACACTAACCCGTTATCAACCAAACTTTCGCGGCTACGAAACCACAACGGTTGAACTAAATTGGTTGGAATATGATGACGTGGGGTTAGTGAATGTTTATCGGTAGGCATTACCATCTTCCTTATGTCGCAACTCGATGTAACAACAAAGAAGATGATAATGAATATCAGTTAGAATAACAAGTTATTGAGAATAGATCTCAATAATAAATCACATCCAATCGGTATTGCGAATAATGCCGACGGCCACACCTTCAATGGTGAGCTGCTGAGATTTAAGATCCACTTCAATCGGTGAGAACGCTTCATTCTCTGCGTGCAATAACACGGTAGAGCCTTTGCGTTCTAGACGTTTTACCGTCACATCATCTTCAACACGCGCCACCACCACTTGCCCATTACGCACATCTTGTGTTTTGTGCACTGCGAGTAAGTCACCGTCCATAATGCCAATATCTTTCATACTTTCGCCTTGCACACGCAGTAAGAAATCCGCTTGAGGGCGAAACATAGTGGGATCCACTTGGTAATGCGCTTCGACATGCTCTTGCGCCAAAATAGGCTCTCCCGCCGCGACTCGACCAATTAAAGGCAGGCCAAGATCTTCTGGCTCATTGGCAGCTTCAAGTAAGATACGCAACCCACGAGAGGCACCCGGAATAATTTCAATCGCTTGTTTACGAGCCAGTGCTTTTAAATGCTCTTCTGCGGCATTGGCGGAACGAAAACCCAGCTCGCGTGCAATTTCAGCGCGAGTCGGTGGCATTCCGGTTTCGTCGATCTTACTGCGGATAAGATCAAATACTTGTTGCTGGCGGAGCGTTAACGGCTTCATATCTCACCTGTCTGTTTATACAGTTAACTGTGAGTATATCCAGTAATCGAATAAATGGAAGAGCGGACGCTTATTTTTTGGCTATTTATGTAGGCGAGAGTTTCACTGAAACTTTTTCCAGTAACTTGAAACTCATAATCAGATGACTTACGTATACAGCAGAATTGTTCGAAGAATGAGTATACAGAAGTGAAGTAGAAATGAATGTAAGCTATGCATACGGATTTGACTATCGAAATACAGCAGTTGATGTCAGCTTCATCCCCCTGTTCTGGACAAGTGGATTAACGGAAAACATATGTTGCTCTCAGTCAACGCCAAGGCTAAGCTTAAATATACGTCAACGTAGTGAAAAACTACGAACAACTTAGGGCTAATGAATTTTGATCAGATGTAAGTATAAAAATTAAGTATTATTAATCTAAATTTACTTCATTCACGACGTAGAACAACACTTCTGCTACTTTTCTATTTCCTCCACATAATAAATTCTCGTTAATTTTCTTATTGGTTATTATTTTGAAGTAGCTGAACAGCTTCTCCATAGAACTATCTGTTTCTAGAAAATATTCCATTGTACTAGCCATTAATTGAGAAAAATCCGACTTAAAGTTTTCTATATCTTCAAAATCCAAAGAAAGATTTCGTATACCTCGATGAGCTTCAACTTCTTCCAACTCTGAAGGTAACAAACCAAACCCCATACATTTTGAATAGTTTCTATAATTTCTCGAACTTTCTAGTAGTTTCATAGAAAAACAAGATACCAGCAGAAGCTCTTTATCCTTGAAAACTGACATGTTTTTTAACCTAACTAAAGGTTTTCTTAGGTACTCTTCGCTCATTCCGCCATAAATTAATGCCGGTGTGCTGTGCCCAATAAAAACGACTTTAGAACCCTTTGGTATCTCTTCAATCAATTTATATGCAGTCTTGTAACCGTCATCACTTGCATTACACTTTATTAGAGTTACAGAACCATCTTCAATAAATGTAGAAATTTTTTCTATAACTGAATTCATAAAATAGACTGAAGGATCATCTGGGAAAATCAAATATTTCATATTACTTATTTAACTCCAAAATATGAGCATATGTCAGTTCAGCCATATACTTCTGAAACTCCTTTCCATGATAAGTATCACTGTCAATTTCATTAGCTATTTCACCAAGCTTTTTTCCACTAAAATTCGGATATATATTTTTAAATTCTCTGTCCGCCTCTTGCTCTAATAGACATTTAAAGTATTCTGAAGCAGAAAAGTTATCTGCGACTTTTTTAACCAGCACTGATAATTCGTCAACCAAATCATCACGCTTATAAAAAGCATGGATATTCAATTTTATAAGTTTAATTAATTCATTATTATTAATAATATGTTCCTTAAACTTATCCTCCTCCCCAGAATAACAAACAAATTTTGCATTTCTGAATTTAAACCCAGAAGACCTTGAGTTATTAATAACCCATCTAATGAGATCGTAACCATTTAATTTCTCGCTAGAAAAACTAAAATCGCACGCAACAATATCATATTTCTCATTTTTATAGTTATCATTTATATGATTTTTAATTTTATCAAAGTCTATTTCAAGCTTACCTCCCATTTGTGATTTAAAAATAAAATCCTGAGGATTAATCACATCCACTGAAATATCAAACCCTACACGCCTTAACTTACCTCTGATATTTTCAATAGTTTGACTTATATCTCCATCATCAAGCATTAATATTTTTTTTAAAATCATTTAAATTCCACCCTAAAACTTGCACCAGAAAGCCACTCTCCATTTCCAATAAATTCTACTGTAGCACCCATTTCTTTTAAGAGAGTCCGAGAATAATACAAACCGATACCAGAACCAGAGAAACCTTCTGGTGGAGTATCCCTAACACCTAAATTGAATACTTCGTCAGGAGTCTGAGAAAAAAGATCAGACATGCCATAACCATCATCTGAAATAATCAAATATAATTTTCCATTTTCTATATAGAATCTAAACTCTACTTTTTCAGCCCCCCACTTACTAGAATTGGAAAGAAAATTATCCAATACAATAGACAAATTTAATACACTTACACTGCGCAGAAATACCAAATCACCTCCTAATGTAACAACTTGCAAGCTATTACTTCCCGTTGAGTTAGCATAAATTTCCACATATTCTTTAATATATTGAACTATATCTACACTTCTAATATCTATATCTTGATCAAAGCCAGAACGGGTTGCTATTTCAGCCATTTTTAAACTTTTAAGTGCATAAAGTTTAATGGCTCCAAGTTTTGCAATAATTTCATCTTTTGTTAATTCTTCGTATTCAACACTTTCTATAAGTGAATCTATACCTTCTTTTATCTCAATATTATTAATTTTTATTGTATGGACAAGACCATCAGCATCTTCACTTAAAGTTCTTCTCGTTGCTAAAAGATACGCTTGTTTCTTTTTTTCTATTTTTAGCGTATTTTCAACTTGTTTTGTTTTAACTTCAGCCTTTTCAAATCGTTCATTAGCTTCATTTACTCTATTTTGGCTAACTTCAAGCAACTTTTTAACCACACCTTTCTCTTTAGGAGATAATTCTTCAAGTGCTTTATTTTTTGTTGCCTCTATAAAATCACTTATAAAACTACGATGCTTCTCATCATTTATAGCTTGTACTCTAGAAATAACATCTTCATTTATATTTAAATCTGTCACATTAAAATGTGAGTTTTTAATGTTTTCTGTAGCCTTTCTTACAGATTCTGAAGATAATTTTTTAACAGTAAATCTGTTAGGGTCTCGGATTAGATCTTCACTAGAAACTGACTTATATTCTCCCTTCTTATCTATAAGCCTATTCCAATCGGTTCCTTTCACAACAAAATTTTCAAGCTGCCTAATTATAGTAGTAACGTAGCCATATTCTTCCTTTTCATTTGATAATATAGCTTTCTCGTTAACGTCATATGCCACTAATTCATAATAGGCCTGATTATGCGCAAGACCTTCTCTACTTGTTATGACAGAAAAACTATCATTTCTATCTATAATTTCTATTTTACCAATAATATCTCGAGTGCCTAAATTCCTAGAAGTCCCTTGGGATTTTCTTTGATCCAGTCCCAACCAGTCATTTTTTTCATTACCATAAGGCGATATTCTAAATGAATTATAGAATAAAAATACAGAACCATAAACGTTTGGCTGAACCCCAAAACTTCTAGTGAAATAAGATTTTGACAATGTATCTAAGTAATGAATTTCAACCGAAACATTTCGTAATGATTCATACGGATTTAATGCTGTATATTCATATACAACCTCACCTTGAAAATACAGCTTAGTTTTTATCTCTCTGCCTAAATCATCGATATCAGATTTTATATAGGTTGTTTTAAATGATAATTTGTTCAAGATATTATTGTTAATATCTTTATTCGACCTGGATTTAAGATATTTATCTTTAAATTGAAGATTGGTTTTGAAATGAACGATAAAAGATTGATCTAGAACTGGTGAAAATTTCTCTATTTCTGATAATAGTTTTTTTAACTTTTGTTCACTCCATATGTTTCTTAACTTCTTTATAAATAAAACCGTACCATGCTTAAAATCCACCTCATCAATATCATTTAAGAATTCACTTTCTTCTAAAAATTCTATTCTCAAAGGGACACTTGATATTTCATCATGCTGACCTTTATTTTCAAACTTTGTCCAGTCTATAACTAGTTTTAAATATTCGCCATCCTGAGATTTGGTATATAATTCAAGAGTTGTTCCCAATCTATCACAGCTAAATCTCCCTACACCTTTATTACCTGCATATTGTGTGTTTTTAATTCCTTTTTTTTCCGAGTATGCAATGTTTAGCCACTTATTTTTAATGTTTTCTTTTGACATGCCAATGCCGTAATCTTTAATCACTATAGTTGGCTCAGGAATTAACCCTTCAAGCATATCTTTAGATCTAATAACATCGTTAAACTCTAAAATCACTTTAGATGAAAAAGCATCTTTAGAGTTTTTAATTAATTCAATAATCGCGACATTATCATTGTATATTAGACCTCTACCAACAATATCTTTCACACCAGCGTTCGCAATAAAATTAACATTTAAACTTTCACTGTTATTATCATTGATATCTAATTTTTTATTTATATCGTCATTAATAAGCATAACTATTTCCCGAAATCTTTTATGATCAGCCCCAAAACTTCAGCTAATAATGGTGGTACTGCATTCCCAACCTGAGTATACCTAGGGCATTCTTGAGTCCGCCGTTCTCCGCCTGTAGTGTACTTACCTATAATATCAAAAGTATCAGGAAACGATTGAATCCTAGCCATTTCTCGTACCGTTAAAATCCTTGGTTCACTATAATGAAGTAAGTCATCGGGTAACGTTGTAAGTGTTTTTGATGGTTCATCGGCATTTAGAACAGTTATAGCTTGTTTTTTTGTACCTATTTCCAAACGCATTTGGTTACTTAAACTAACACCAGGTTTACAAATCTCCTGTATCTTTGTGAATTTATCTATCGTGCTTGGTTTATGCCTAGCTAAACGCAGACTATTAGGTTTTGAATTACCAGCACCTTTCCTTATAACTCGAAGGTATTTCGAAGACTTTGATGGCAATTTATAATCAACTTGCTTAAACCCACTTTCATCATTCCCCGAGTGATGAATAATACCATTAGTGTTTACTAGTAAATCACCAATTGCATCACTAACTTTTACGGGCCGTAAAGGCAGTTTTTTTCGATTCAAAAAATCTCGTCTACTATGATAAATAGCTTCAAAAGGGTCTACAAAATCATACCCCACTAACTCTGATTTAATGCCGATCATGATAAAACGAGTTCGTTTTTGAGGTACCCCAAAATCTGAGCTACATAGAAAGCCAGAAAAGACTTTGTAGCCTAGCTTTTCAAGTTTAGCTTTCACTATCATGGAATGCGGTTTTTTAGTTTTTTTTCCTTCAGGTGCTTTGAATGAAGCATTAAATCCACGGACATTCTCTAGTAAAAGGTACTTAGGTGAGACTATTTCAACCATTTTGATGTATTCGTCTGAAAGCTTGTTTCTTGGGTCCTTTGCATTCCTTCTCCCCGCAAGTGAAAACCCCTGACAAGGTGGCCCACCAGCAATCAAATCAACCTGACCTTTTAATGCAGATAGCTGTGGTGGATAATTTTCAAGGAGGTTTTGGATTGTTGTGGCTTCTTTAGGTAACCATTCTGGCCAATCAAAATGCGCATGCTTTCCATCAATTAAGTTGTGCTTAAAAGTAGAAAATGCCATTGAATCTTTTTCTACAGCGAAAAGCCCCTGCCATCCTGCGTTTCCAAGACCTAAGGAAAGTCCGCCACATCCGGAGAAAATATCAATATAGGTTGCTTTCTGTGGTAAGTCTGACTTACATGACATTTAGAAAATACTCTTAAGTCTTAACTGCATATGTATAGTATTATTCTAATGATAATCTGGCAAAAAACCAGGACTAAAAGGTTGTAGCTTTGTGAGATAGCGAAGAATTATCTCCACTTAAAATTAAGAGTCTATCAATCGACCGACATCCGATCTGATAAGCTCGGAAGACATTAAAAAGAAACCGCGTTACTTCGACATGACGAGCAACCGAGATGCTGGAGTGATTTTTGAAGCGATAACTGGGTCCAACATTCAGATATTTGCTTTAGAAAATTCAAGACTGAAACTATCAGACTTGTTTTTCAATAGAGAGCAAATTCTTAACGCTCTGGATGACATGTTTTCTCAATAGTTTCTAAACTTATATCCGAAGACAACAATGAAAGAGATATGTGGCTTTAACGAGGTTCAGTATTACGCATTCAGAGAGCTTTTCCATGAAAAGCTGGTACTTCAACATAAGTACATAGCGACTATTTTTCAACGACAATGTCCTTCTGAACCAATGGTGTATGCTCCGTGATTTAGATATCACAGAAGCAATCACTAAACTCAACACGTTAGGCATTAGCTATCAGCACCCATCACTGCTAAAAGACGGCATTCTATTATCCCAATAATCTAACCCCCTTCTCTAATCAAAATAGCCGCTCGTCCATAAATCCAGCACCCTGCTGGGTTTGTTAACATTTGTTTATATCTTTGCATATATTCTTATATGACCTAACGTTAGCTGCAATTTGTAATAAGTTGCAGCCTAAATCGTGCCATTTCTCTACATTTTCCTATAAGGCAAATTTCAGTCTTAGCCGAAAAAACTAAGCAGAGTTCTAGTGCTAAACTGGAGAATGCTAGTTAACAAATTGATTTTAATTAATAAAAAATTTCATTCTTAACTGTTACCTACATTTACAAAAAATGCCGCAATCGACCGATAAATACCTTACCGATTCACTCACTGCGCTCGCAAGTGATGCTGTTTTACTAAACAATAATGATTAAAAGGTTTGACCAGTTTCTGGTATCCTTGCGGCTCAAAAATAGCTAGCCGCTTCGGCGCATATCGATTTCTCTGAGTATCAACTCACAGGGAAATGGACATGCGCTTAAGCATATTGAAATATTCTTGAGGCGACGACCTTTATGTCTTCTGGACACTCATTATCTCGTTCACTACTAAAATTACCTTTGTCTGCGTTGGTCAAAGGCACGGCGATCCCTTCTAATCCAATAGAAGACCACGGCATTGATATTCACAAGCCGATTGTTTACGCCTTACCTTTTCGCTCAAGTGTTGATTTGCTCACCTTGCAAACTCACGCCAAAGAACTGGGTTTACCTGATCCGCTGCAACCACTTGAGCTAAACGGCAAAAGTTTTGCCCGTTATGTTTTCATCTCGGCGCGCCCAACCTTGATGCGCAATGATCAGCACGTTCCTAGTGACTCTATCGCTCTTTTTTCTGAACTGCTTGAGCTACATAAGTTTGATACGGAATTGGACGTTCAAATGATCCCAGCGACGGTGCTTTGGGGACGTAAACCAGGTAAAGAGGGGCAAGAGAAACCCTATCTCCAAGCCTTAAATGGCCCACAAAAAGCACTCGCGGTAATTTTTGCTGGACGCGATTGCATGGTGCGCTTTAGCCCCGTCGTTTCACTGCGCTATATGGCTGATTCACACGGCACCGACGAATCTATCGCGCATAAATTGGCACGAGTGGCTCGTATTCATTTCTCTCGCCAAAAGCTGGCAGCTTCTGGGCCAAATTTGCCCAATCGCCAAGCGCTGTTTAACCGCCTAATTAAATCACAAGCGATTGAAAAAGCGATTGAAGATCAAGCGAAAGCCAACAATATCTCCCTCGAAAAAGCGCGCAAAGAAGCGCATGACATCATGGATGAGATTGCCGCTGATTTCTCTTACTCCTTAATCAAGAAAGGAGAGCGCATACTGGGCTGGTTATGGAACCGCATTTACCAAGGGCTTAATATAAATAATGCCGCCACCGTGCGTCGCCTTGCGCAAGATGGACACGAGATTGTCTATGTCCCTTGCCACCGCAGCCATATGGATTATCTCTTACTTTCTTATGTGCTGTATCGCGAAGGTATGGTGCCACCGCATATTGCCGCCGGAATCAACTTGAATTTTTTCCCAGCAGGTCCGATTTTCCGCCGTGGCGGCGCATTCTTCATTCGTCGCAGCTTTAAAGGCAATAAGCTCTATTCGACCATTTTCCGCGAATATCTGGCCGAGCTATTTGCCAAAGGCTATTCAGTTGAATATTTCAGCGAAGGTGGCCGTTCACGCACTGGCCGTTTACTGCCAGCGAAAACAGGCATGCTGGCGATGACCATCCAAGCCATGTTGCGCGGCCTTAACCGCCCGGTGACCCTCGTTCCAGTTTATATCGGTTATGAACATGTGATGGAAGTAAGCACTTACGCCAAAGAGCTACGCGGCAAAAGCAAAGAGAAAGAAAATGCGGGTTTAGTGCTGCGCACGATTCGCAAGCTGCGTAATTTTGGCCAAGGCTATGTCAATTTCGGCGAACCGATCCCGTTGAACCAATACCTTAACGAGCAAGTGCCAGAATGGACGCAAGATATTGACCCTATGGGCAGCACCAAGCCGCAGTGGATCAACCCTATTGTTAACCAACTGGCCACCAAGATGATGACGCACATTAACGATGCGGCGGCGGCCAATGCCTTAACTTTGTGTGCCACCGCATTACTTGCTTCACGCCAAAGCGCACTGGCTCGTGACAATTTGGTTAAGCAAATCGACTGCTATTTATCGCTACTAAATAACGTGCGCTACTCAGCAACCTGCACTGTGCCTAAAGCCAGTGCGGAAGAACTGGTTAACCATGCACAGTCGCTCGACAAGTTTGTAATTGAATCCGATACCATGGGTGAGATTATTTCCCTTGATCGCAATCAGTCGATTTTGATGACCTACTATCGCAATAACATCATTCATCTGTTTGCCATTCCCTCACTGATTGCGCAGATGTTGATCCGCCAGCAAACGCTATCACTAGAGCAGATAACCGCCAATGTGGCACTGATTTATCCCTTCTTAAAGCAGGAGCTGTTTTTAAGCTTTGCGCAAGATGAACTCGCAGATGTAGTCAACGCTTACGTTAACGAACTGCAACGTCAACAATTAGTAACGCTAGAAGAGGGTGTCGTGGCTATTAATCAAGCCAAAACACAAGTGTTGATGCTGCTCGGTCGTACCATTTCAGAAACCCTACAACGCTACGCGATTGCTCTCAATCTATTGGTTGCCAACCCTGAAGTGGGCAAATCTGATTTAGAGCAAAAAAGCCAAGAAATTGCACAACGTCTTGGCCGTTTGCATGGCATCAATGCCCCTGAGTTTTTTGATAAAGGGGTATTCTCCGCCATGTTTGTCACGCTCAAAGAGCAGGGCTATTTGGATGTTGATGGCAATTGCCATTTAGAACCAACCGTTCAGCTAGCACGCCTACTTTACTCGATGCTCTATCCTGAAATTCGCTTAACCATTCAAGAAAGTCTCTGCCAAGCGAACTAATCGGTCGTAAGAAACAGTAAAGGCATCCCAATGGATGCCTTTACTTTATTCGTGAAGTACTTACAAAAACTAGTGAACTACTTACCAAAACGCAAAAAGCAGGCCCAACGTTAACACCATGCCAACGTGATTGTTATTGAGAAAAGCGTGGAAGCATAAATCACGATCACGATGACGAATTAAACGCTGCTGATAAACAAACAGAGCCGCTGCAGCCAATACTGACCAATAAAAACTCGCCCCTAACTGATAATAGCCACCAAGTGCGATCATCAACGCCAGTACCAATAACTGTAAAATGCCGATGATGATTTTATCAAAACGACCAAATAAAATAGCGGTCGATTTGACTCCGATATTGATATCGTCATCACGATCAACCATCGCATACTGCGTATCATACGCCACAGTCCACAACGCATTGATCAAAAATAGCCCCCACATCACCGCTGGCAATTCATTGGCTTGCGCCGCCCATGCCATCGGAATAGACCAACTAAAGGCCAGCCCTAATACCAACTGCGGAAGGTGTGTATAACGTTTCATGAACGGATACACAAACGCTAATGCGATACCGACAAAGGAGAGCTGAACCGTGAGTGGATTCATGGTCAAAACCAGCAGGAAAGAAGTGATACCTAGCGTTAAAAACAGCGCAATCGCCTCTTTGGTTGTCACACGCCCGGCAGGCAAAGGCCGCTGTTTGGTTCGTTTAACATGTCCATCGACTCTGCGATCGGCAAAATCGTTGATCACGCAACCCGCTGAGCGCATCAACAACACCCCCAACACGAATACCAATAATACTTTAGGATCGGGGAAACCTTGCGCGGCTAAAATCAATGCCCATAAGGTTGGCCACAACAATAGCAAAGAACCAATTGGCCGATCCATGCGCATCAGTTGCCAATAAGCACGCGCCTTAACCAAAGTCATGACACTCTCTCCTTAGAGTAAATCGGTGAAAAGGGTAAAAACAGCTCCGCAACTAACATCGGTTTATTATTCATCCATAATCGTGAACGGCGTGCAAGCAACGGCCCCTCTTCCATCATTGCCCAGCCCACTTGTAGTGCGTCACGCTTAACGTGCTCAGCACGAAAAACCGTTAACCCAAGCGGGATATCACCTTGACGCGCTAAGTCATATTGCTGACCCAGCATCGAAGATTGAGGAATTAAAGTACGGCCTAAAACCCATGGCTGTTGATCACCACGCAGCACAACCTGACGTAACAAACAGGCTTCATCAGATAACAGAGCCATCTCATCGCCCTGTAATTTTTCTGCCTCAACGAGCTTATTGTGCAGTAGTTCAACGCTCAGTTGCTGACACTGCGCCTCTAACACGCGAGATAATGATCCTTGCTCTAAAAGCCAAGACTGAGAAACCTGATCAGGAAAAGAAAAAACGTCAGGTTGTTGCCAAATTACTTCTCGCAAAGCAGACAGATAGAGCGAAATTGATTGATTCATACTAGTATTCAATTAGTGGCTTTATCAACATACAATAAAGGTCCATTTTTGGTTAACACAACCATAAAAAGCGCTCACTCACAGAATCCCTCGGTTGGAGGTTAGAAACCCGCTTGTAAAAACGGGAAGCGACAACTGCGGTATATTCCAAACAACGAGATAAGCATTTTGATTACAATCCGATGCTCTATTGTAACAAGACTCAAGCGATTCGAGTATCGTGAACCAACTAAAGAAAAGATAGAAATATGCTTAAACGTTATGTAGCCCAAATAATTATCGCCCTAAGCTTGTTTTGTGCGTTACCAAGTTATGCACAAGATGAAAAAGCGCCTAGGCTGGCGTACTTTACCTTAGAGCCGGATCTCACCACCAACTTTTTCACCAAAGGAAATAAGTTAGGTTACATCCAAGTTCGTATCGACGTGATGGTATCCAGCGACGCCGATTTACCCGCCGTTGAACGGCACCAACCACTGATTCGTGATGCCATCGTCGAGCTACTCGGTAAACAGACCGAAGAGACGATAAAATCACTCGCAGGTCGGGAAGATTTAAGAAAAACATTGGTCACAGAGCTCAACGCGGTGTTACTGCCTGAAATAGGCCGAACCATTATTGCTGACCTACTGTTTACTAAATACATCTATCAATAGAGCAGCGATTGCCGCTCTATTAATGTTTTGCTTAACGAGTTCGATGACGGCTGGCGTCATTTAATCCAAAGGCGATTCCTGCAAATAGACCCGCTAAATGCGCGCTGTTGGCAATCGCCATAAAGGGTTGTACAAACCCGAGCACCAACCACACCAGCATAAAACCGATCACCGGTTTGGGCATTTGCAAGCCAAGATTAGGGGCTTTCCAACCGAGCATCCATAGATAACCGACCAACGCATAGACCACACCCGATAAACCACCAAAATTGGCTCCTTCAACCCAGTACTGAGCCGCACCGGACAACAATGCTGACACTAAAAATAGCTGTCCAAGTTTGAATGAGCCAAGCCGTTTTTCAACATCGCCCCCCAACTGCCACCACCATAACAAGTTAAAGACGATGTGTAGCACAGAGAAATGAAGTAAAGCATGACTAAACCAGCGCCAAATCTGCCATTGCTGCCCAGCCAAAGCAGGAAAATGTAATGCAGAAAATACTTGATTGGCTAGCCCAAACTGCTGCAATGCAAAGATAATGGCGCATGCCATCATCACGCCCAGTGTTAAAGGCCCAGCTTTGGCTTTGAGCATCGCCAACATGCTCGGTGAACGATATTGAAAGTGACTTTTACGGCTTTCAGCCACATCCCATGAAGCGGCTTGATACTTTCTATCATTTGGATTGTGCAGAAAATGGTTGAGTTCCGCTTCGGCTTCAATCTGATGTTGCTCATCAAGTAACCATAACGCAAATTGACCACTCCCTTCCGGCATCATTTGAATCTCAATTTCACGAGAGGCCATGTAATCAATAAAGGCTTGCGCCATTCTTGGGTTATTGAGCGTGATCAGTCTTAACATAAGTCATCCTAATTGCTGGTTACGGGCAAGCCTGCACGATGCCAAGCTTCGAATCCACCATCCACACTATACACCTGTTCAAAACCTTGGTTAATTAGATACTGTGCAGCACCTTGGCTGCTAATACCGTGATAACACATGACTAAAATGGGTTGGTCAAATTCGCTTTTTTCCATAAATGAAACCATGCTGTCGTTGGTTAAGTGGAATGCGCCATTTGCATGTGCAACCGCAAAAGATTGCGCATCACGAATATCCACTAATTGCGCATCATGTTGTTCCATTAAAGCTTGTGCTGCTTGAGCATTGATATGTTGAAACTGATCCATCGCTTCCTCTGATTGGTTTTATTTTTGGCGTTTGATTGTAACCTATCCCAAGGCAATCAAGTACACGGCCTTTATAAGGTTATCCACCACTGATCACTTTTTCGCCGTTTGTGGATAATCTTGTGGATTGCGTTGATAAAGTAGTAAATGAGAAATAGATCCACAACATGTAGTGATGATCCTGACTTTTCTGTGTGTAACACAATACATATCCCCAAATATAAAACGGTGTTCAAGCCTTGATTTAACCGACTTGATGACAGCTCACGAATAATTTTGTCACAGAGTTATCCACAATCAGCGCGCTGGAAATTTGATCACTTAAAGTGATCAAAAATAAAAAAACCGAGATCGTAAGATCTCGGTTTTTAATGCGCTTCACAATGAGTCAGTGATTAGAACTCGCCGACAGCATCCTTTAGCTTCTTCATTGCATTTTTTTCTAGCTGACGAATACGCTCAGCTGAGACACCATACTCTTCCGCTAACTCTTGTAGCGTAGCTTTTTGATCATCCAACCAACGAGAGCGCACAATATGTTTACTGCGTTCATCTAAGCTAGCCAACGCCAAGCTTAAACGATTGTTGGTGTGATGCTCCCAATTCGCCGCTTCAATGTTATCCGCAAGATCCGAATGCTTATCTTCGAGATAAAGCACAGGTGCCGTGTAAGAAGAGCTCGAATCATCGTCTTCCGCCGACATTTCAAAGGTGGCATCTTGCGCGGCTAAGCGTGATTCCATTTCTCGCACTTCAGCCGGGTCAACGCCCAACTCACGGGCAACCGCTTCCACTTCACCGCTATTAAACCAGCCTAAACGCTTTTTCGATTTGCGTAGGTTGAAGAATAGCTTACGTTGCGCTTTCGTGGTCGCTATTTTTACAATGCGCCAGTTGCGTAACACGTATTCGTGAATTTCAGCTTTGATCCAGTGCACAGCAAAGGAAACCAGTCTCACCCCAACTTCTGGGTTGAAACGCTTCACCGCTTTCATTAAGCCAATATTGCCTTCCTGAACTAAATCCGCCATGGGCAGGCCATAACCAGAATAGCCACGAGCAACGTGAACAACGAATCGAAGGTGCGATAAGATCAACCCTTTCGCCGCTTCAATTTCACCTTTGTAATGTAATCGCTCTGCGAGTGACCGCTCTTCTTCCGCGCTCAGCATTGGGTAGCTGTTCACTGAACGAATGTAGCTGTCTAAGCTGTCTTGTGAAACGAGAGCCATTTGATACGTTTGGTTTGTCATTCAATTCCTCATCAATTTCTGATCTGGAGTAATGGATGTTTTTAACCCGACAATCTTGAACCTAAAATGAACAAGATTCAAGCAAGGGGAAACTATTATGCATAAACAAGTCGCCTATACAAGTGCTGTGGCTAAAGCTAGCCAACAGTTATTGCCTACATATGACAATATTCAACTAAACTGGTTCAATTTCTTTTAAATGACGCTGCGCAGATACTTTTGCCGCTACGCATCCTAAGAAAGTACCGAGCATCAACAGCAGTAAGGATTCATCCCAACTTAGGCCAATCAGACGAAAACGGCTGTCATACAGTAGGGCAAGATCTTCAACAGCACCGTTCAATAAAATAGTCACAAAAGCGGTTAACAGCCAAGCGGCGAATGCGCCCAACAAGCCAAACCACATGCCAGCATAGAGATAAGGGCGCAAAATGTAGCGATCGGTGGCACCGATCAATTTCATGGTTTGGATCTCTTCTTTATTGGCTTGTACGTTAAAGCGCAAGGTGTTGCCCACAATCAGAAATACAGCGCCCAACATCAATACCGATAAACTCGCGACAATGATCGCCGCTAAAGTTCGAATGGCGTTTAACCTAGCAAGCCAATCTTCATCCAAGCGAACATCCGTGACGTCTTGTTCTGCTTGTATTTTTTTCGCCAGCGCTTTGATTTGCTCTTGCTGCTCAACCTGCGGGGTAACAATAAGCACGCCAGGTAAAGCGTAATCATCCAATAAACTAATGGCTTGTTCAAACCCGGCGTATTGACTCAGGTCATCCAATCCTTGCTGCGGTGAGATGTACTCCACGCTGGCGACATCGGCCAAACTTTCTAGCTCATCTTTCAACACCATAATTCGTGCTTCAGGTGTGCGCTCATGTAGATAGACACTGATCTGAGCAGGGCTGGTGACATTATTGGCTACAGACGCGATATTTTTGCTCAGCAGGTACATACAGGCTGGCATCGCAAGCGCCATCGAAATAACGGCGAGCGTTAAAATATTGCCGAGTGGGCGTGACCATAAACTTGAAAATGAGGCCTTGGCCTGCTTAAAGTGGATGGCTAAAAAACTATCGGTTTTGGCCCGTTTCGGTTCACGTGCTTTCGCGTTCCTTTTATTCGACGACTTAACGGCCATAGTCTTCTACCTCGCTTAAAAAACCTTGGTTAAGTTCTAAATGACGATATTGAGGACGCGTGTTGACTAAGCTGATGTCGTGCGTCGCAAGCAAAATAGAGACTCCGGCACGGTTAAACTCTTCAAACAGTTTAAGCACACGGTTAGAAAGCTCTGGGTCTAGGTTACCCGTAGGCTCATCGGCCAGCAGTAAGGTAGGTCGGTTCACGACCGCTCTTGCGATACCCACTCGTTGCTGCTCACCCCCAGAAAGTTGGCTCGGTAAACAGCGTGCTTTGTCTAGCAGATCGGTTTTATCCAGCGCGGCTGAGACGCGACGCTTAATTTCATTTTCTGAAATCGATTCAATGCGCATTGGCAATGCCACATTGTCGTAAACCGTTCTGTCCATCAGTAAGCGATGATCTTGAAACACGATGCCGATGTTGCGGCGTAAAAAGGGAATATCTTGATTGGGAATACGCGTAATATCGTGACCGTTAAAGCTGATGCGCCCATCGGTTGGACGCTCAATCGCACAGATTAACTTCAACAAGGTGCTTTTACCGGCTCCGGAGTGCCCACCCAAAAACGCCATTTCTCCTCGGCGTAGGTGAAAGTCGACCTTTTGCAGCGCCTGACGGCCTCCGCGATACGCTTTGCTGACTTGTTGAAACTTAATCACTCGCTATTCCTCTCACCAGTCTCCATTGGATGATGAGGTGCTCATTGAGCACCCACGCACACTTACTCTTCGCGGCTAAACAGAGCTTCAATAAATTGCTGCGTTTCAAACGGACGTAAATCGTCAATCCCTTCGCCAACCCCAATAAAGCGGATCGGAATTTCAAACTGATCGGCCAGCGCAAAAATAACGCCGCCTTTCGCCGTGCCATCCAGCTTGGTTAATGTGATCCCAGTCACCGGGGCCACTTCACTAAAGAGTTTGGCTTGGCTGATGGCGTTTTGCCCAGTAGCGGCATCTAACGTCAGCATCACTTCATGCGGCGCTGATTGATCAATTTTTTTCATGACGCGCACAATTTTACGCAACTCTTCCATGAGGTTGCTCTTGTTTTGCAAGCGACCAGCAGTATCGGCGATCACCACATCCACACCACGTGCTTTGGCGGCCTCAATCGCATCATAAATCACTGATGCGCTGTCTGCGCCAGTGTGCTGCGCAATTACTGGTACGTTGTTACGCTCGCCCCACACTTGCAACTGCTCAACAGCCGCTGCACGAAAAGTATCGCCCGCCGCTAAGATCACTTTTTTACCTTGAGCTTGAAACTGTTTGGCCAACTTACCTATCGTGGTCGTTTTGCCTACACCGTTGACGCCGACCATTAAAATAACGTAGGGCGTTTTTTGGCTATCGATCACTAACGGTTGCTCTACTTTGGCCAAAATGTCGGCCATTTCGTCTTTCAGTAAACCGTAGAGTGCCTCTCCATCTTTCAACGCGTGGCGAGAGGCTTTTTCTGTTAGATTACTGATGATTTTGAGTGTGGTTTCCATCCCAACATCGGCAATCAGCAGTTGCTCTTCCAACTCTTCAAACAGATCATCATCAATTTTTTTGCCTTTAAACAGACCAAAGAAACCCGCACCAATATTGGCTTTGGTTCGGCTAAGGCTGCGTTTTAAGCGTGCGAAAAAACTCTCGCTGGGTTTTTCTTGCTCTTGAATTCGTGCTTCTGCTTCTGCTTCTGCTTCTGCTTCTGCTTCTGCTTCTGCTTCTGCTAGCGCAGTGTGTGGCTCTTCGATGGGTTGAGCAACTGCCGTTGTTTCTTGTTCTTGCTCAGCATCAACTGGTTCGACAAGCGTAGATGGCTCAAGCACTTGTTCTGTTTCGCTGGTTGATTTACTTGATTCTTCGTCACCAAAACCGAGCCAAGAGAGTAATCCACGTTTCTTTTTTTCCGTCATCTGGGGATATCCTAGATCTACCTAACTAACTACGACCCTTTTCTTGAAGGATTATCCCTCGTAAGAAAAAGAAAAATGACAAAGCAGTGAAAACTTTCCAATTAGATTGGTAAACTTTGTCATTATTGAAATTCAATGGCTATACCAAACCCGTTTCGGGTTGGCAGATTGGGTATAGTATCACTTTATTAGCGGTCAAAAAATCTATGGTAAGACGTCGCCAACAAAACTCATCACAAAATAAGCCTTCAACGGGCTTTGTTCGCATTATTAGTGGCTTATGGAGAGGTCGTAAACTGCCTGTTCATGATGCCCAAGGTCTGCGTCCCACGACGGATCGCGTCAAAGAAACTCTTTTTAACTGGTTAGCACAGGAGATCCCTGGTGCACACTGCTTAGATTTATTTGCAGGCTCTGGCAGCCTTGGGTTTGAAGCCGCCTCAAGGCAAGCACAATCCGTGACGCTGATTGAACTCAACCCGACGGCATTCAAACAACTTGAACACAATATTGGTGCGCTCAACGCGACCAACTTACGAGCGATAAATAGTGATGCGCTGGCCTTTCTCAAGCAGCAAGGGACGCCTCACCACGTAGTGTTCATCGACCCGCCTTTTCGCCAAGGCTTATTAAGCGAAGCCGTCTCGCTTTTAGAACAAAATGGCTGGCTTGCTGATGAAGCGCTGATTTATATTGAGACGGAAAAAGAATTGGCGCTAGAAGGCATCCCTGCTAATTGGCATCTACACCGTGAGAAAAACGCAGGCCAAGTCAGTTATCGACTATTTGAGAGGAGCTCGGAATGAGAGTGTTACTGGTACTTGCAAAAGCGGCGATTGCTTTTGTTTGGTTGATTCTATTACTGAATATCTTCATGCCGTTCCCCGGTAAAGCGGCGATTGTACTTTATATTATGACGGCATTTTTGTTCATTATGCACGGACTACAAATGCTGATTTTTATCGGTGCGTTTGGTGACAAGATCAGCATGAGCCGTTGGGAAAAATGGTCGATTCTGGTATTTGGAGTCTTCGCACTGCTCGATATCCGCCGCAAACACATGATGTAAGTTAACGGTATAAAGAAAGCAACATAGGAAAAGCCGCTTCAAGTTCACACGATAGGCGGCTTTTTTATCCCCGAATCACAGCCCCATGTAGCTTTTTACGCCATTTAAGAACATTTGCGTTGAGATCATCACTAGCAATAATCCCATCAAACGCTCGACAGCTTTTAAACCGCGTTCACCCAGCACTTTGTGGAAGAAACCGTAGAACATCAAAATGATGAAAGTGGCGCCCCACGCGAGCAGTACAGAGGCTGACAGCTCAAGGAGTTTGTCAGGGTGCTGAGTCGAAAGAAGCAGTAAGGCCGCAATCACTGAAGGACCCGCGATCATCGGAATTGCCATCGGTACGATAAAGGGCTCTTCCCCCGCAGCTAATCCAGTAATGCTACCTGCACTAGGGAAAATCATTTTAATCGAGATGATGAAGAGAATGATACCGCCAGAAATGCTGAGAGTTTCCGGTTGCACGTGCAAAAAACCCATGATGTTTTTGCCAGCAAACAAGAACAGCATCAAAATGATCAACGCAAAACAAAGTTCGCGCACAAGCACAACACGGCGACGTTTGGGATCAAGGTGTTTTAAGATGGAGAGCATGACCGGCAGGTTGCCAAGCGGGTCCATGATCAAAAAAAGCATGGTCGCCGCCGATAAAATATCCATCTCTCACTACTCACATCGATTTAAAGTGGCAGCAGTATATCAGCCCAGTCATGAGATTTCGATGCTCCTGAAAGTAACGATATAGATGACGCGATAATGTTTACAAAGCCACCGAGGCAGAGATTAACGCTTGCGCTAATAAATAGCTGCCAGAAATAAGATAGCGCCCACAAGGCAATGGCCTGCGGTAATCGTGAATGGCTAACAAACTGGCCGAGAGCATCAGTACCAGACAGCCAACAAACCCGGCAAAGGCAGGCACTGTTTGCGTCTGCAGCCACAACTCTCCCGCCGCCCACGCCAACTGAACTAACATCATACCCATAATGGTTACGGGAAAGATCAAGGTGTCAATTTGCGGCAGCAATAGGAAAAAAGCCACAATACTGGTCGCAATCAAAAGGGCAGGTAGCCACCACACCATAGTGTCAGAAAGTTGCGCCCAGAAGGCTTTACTGTACATCAACTGTGCGACAAGAAAGCTAGCAAAACAGAGTTTTGAGTAGCGTTGCAACAGATGCAATGTGTCCGCGATTGCGGAAATAAGCAGACCGAGCGTGACCCATAAGATAGGAGAAGTGAGCTGCGTGGTATGGTTTAGAACTATCGCCACCAATAACAGCATACTGAGTGTTTTAAACATTACCGCTTGCTTGATTTTGTTACTTTCAACAGCCGAAATACTAATGAATCCAGACAAAGCAACGGAGAGCCAACTCCACATCTCATTTCCCCTTTAAAAATCTGCGGTCAGTGTAGGCATGTCATCATTGAAGTCCAGCAGATGAACGCAAAAATTGGATCTTGCTAGCGAATCGGAACGTTGGCTTTATTCAACAACAAAGAGTGCGAAAACAATCAAAGCTCACTCTTTACTCACTAACCCTCACTTTCAATCACCACAATGCTACCCAGAGACATTCCACTCATTTACAATACACAAACAAAGGAAAAACAACAAAAAACGACACTAAAACAGAAATTATTAAAATAAAAACAAAAATAAAAACAATTAGTTAGTGGAAAAACCAAAAGAAAAACCAGAACTTAAATCCTCTAATAAAAAAACAGCAAAAACTGACTTACTAACTAGCAAAAAAACTGGTTTAACCAATTTTATTTGCGAGAACATCTCATTATTAAATTAATTTTTCTCGAAAAATGAGAATTCACCAAACTCTGACAATGATAGGCTACCTAAGATAGTAAAACCAAAAAAAACCATCCAAGCAACATTGCATTAACCTAATAAAATCAAACAAATTCAAACAATTAAATAAATACAGATTAAAACAGCACCAAGAAGAACATTATATAAACACACCAAAACAAGCACTAAACATTGCCAATATCCCCTAAATATGATGATGTTAAGGTGTTATTTTGGATACTTCATCAAATTGAGGTTGATCAACTAAACAAAGTAGTGCTATTCTCATATTCATAGAATGAAACCACAGAATAAAGGAGCAGTGTTATGATTTCTTCATCTCAAAAACAGGGACTTGTAATGATCGCGGTTATCGTAGGCCTAATGACACTGCCAATGATGTACTAAGTATCTAATTCCCAATAAAAAAAGAGGACACTTTCGTGTCCTCTTTTTTTATCTAACGATTGAGTAAAACAACCTAATACCATTTATGGCATTGTGACGTGTTTCGATAGGGCTTCCCAATGAAGATAGTAAAAAAGAAGCGCCGCTAACGTGATTAAGGTCATTAATGAAATGGCTACGCGCCAAATAAAACGACCGCTGCGCGGAGTCAGCTCCTTCTCACATTCATCACACACACGAAGAAATGCTTTGCGATCTTCTAACTGATAGTTATCTTCATGCACAACTTTGTTACGAATAGTGGCAATGAACCTCAGCTTGCCCACCACATCATGTGGTAAACGCTCTTCACAGCTGGTCACCAATTGATGTAACCCCTTCCCCTCAGCGTGATATTGCTCTCTCAACAAGCTTTCCAATCGACGCGTTCGCAAAACCACTTTCTCAATATCTGACATTATCGCCCTCCTGTGCCAACTCTGGTGGCGCTCCATCTATTTTTATCATACTTCCCCACGAGATAGTTGAGCATTTTTGCTCGCTAACCTGCCGAGGAAATGTGATATCCGCCGGAAAAAAAACCGTCAAACCAATCAAACTCACGCTTTAGTAGCAAGCAACACCCCTTTGCCATATGTTGCACGCTAAAATGTCGCCTTCATCGCTAAGGAGTTCACCATGCCGCTTTCATTACTTATCGTTGTCGCTTTGTTAGTTATCTCTGCTATTTGGGTATTTAGCTATTTCTATCGTCGCCATGTGCAAGGCGAAAACGCCCCCGAACGCACTGCTAATGTCACGATTATCGACAAGCAAGCCATCGTCATCCCTCATGCTCGCACTGGGGAAGAGGATCAGGAGTTCTGGATTTACGTCCAAAAAGGCAAACTTGGCCCAAAGCGGGAATTTCAAGTCGGCGTGCATTATTACCATGCACTTAACCCAGGCGACCAAGGAATGCTGACTTATTGTGGACACAAGTTTCTACACTTTGCACTCAAACGTTAAGGTAATAACCAACGTGTTTTTGCAGAGCGAGCAACCCATATACTCACCGCCAGTGATCCTGCGCCGCTTACGAGAATCCATAACGGGATCACCCATGCGGGATTCCCTTGATCCCACCCATACTCTTTTACAGGCCATAGAAAGATGGGATGTAATAAATAGATGCCTAAGCTGTGCTGGCTTATCACACTTACGACTTGCTTAGCACGAGCGGGCAATCTCTCAGCAAAATATCGACACACTATAAATATCATGCTGGCGGCTAACACAACGTTCAGTGTTTTATAAGAGAGCCAGCGACCAATCGTATACTCACCCGCTGCAACACTGTGGCTGACCACCATCCATACCGTCGTCAATAGTGCCAGACAGCCAAGCAGAATCGCCATACATAGCGTTACCCGGTTGAGTGGCACCTTCTGATAGAGCAAGTAACCCAACGGTAAATAACCAGCAAACAGCCATAGCTCATTGCTCCAAGGGCCATCAATACCACATAAAAATAAGGTGGTCGTCAGCAGCCACACGGCAACTAATGCGTACAGCGCTTTATCATCAACTCTTCGGACCAGCAGTTGTAGAAAAGGGATCACAAAATAAAGTGGGATAAAGTAATAAAAAAAACCTAAATGGTAATACGTTGCGTGGTGCGTACTGTTACTCAGCACCGCCTTTGCAACTTGCCCATCAAATCCACTCGCACTCCAGCCGGACAAATAAGCATAGAAGAGCGACCAAACGATAAATGGCAGCAAAACTTTGCCAAGACGTCGCTGAACATAATAACGCGCATCAAAAGGGCGACGATCACTGAGCATTAAGGCTCCAGTGATCAATATAAAGACTGGCACAGCCCAACGGCTTACACTATTGATGCCAACCGCAACCACCCACTGCTCAAAAGGAATATCGCCGAGTTGCTGTCGATAGGGGGCCAACACATGAATACCGATCACCGCTACAGCCGCCAAACAGCGCAATAAATCAAAAAAAATAACTCGTTTGGTCATAGTGCCTATCCACAGTGTTTTAAGGTTTCTACTATAAAGTTGAAATAGTTGGCTATGTAATCCGCAAGTCAGTTATCGGTAAAGGATCACTAATGCCATTATAATTAATAGCTAATACCTATCGAATAAATCAATCAAAACGAATTTATTTTGTTCACTTCAAGGTGCAATCTAATGCTTAACAAGAGAAATCACTTATCCATGACAACGAGGTGAACACATGACAACAAATTTGATCGGTTTAGATACCAACCAAAGTCAACAACTTGCACAAGCGTTAAACCAATTATTGGCTAACTACCAAGTGTTTTATATGAATACTCGTGGTTACCATTGGAATATCAAAGGAAAAGAGTTCTTTGAATTGCACGCAAAATTTGAAGAGATTTACACTGACATACAGGTCAAAATTGATGAGTTAGCGGAACGAGTTTTGACTTTAGGTTATCAACCGTTGCATAGCTTCAGCGCCTATTTAGCAACAGCACAAGTGTCAGAACACACTAATGCAACTAATGGTCAAGAAACCATGCAAGGATTGGTTAAGGGATTCAGTGTATTGATCCACCAGCAACGAGAAATTCTTGAAATTGCAACGCAGGCGGGAGATGAAGGCACTTCAGCACTGATGAGTGACTACATCCGCGAACAAGAGAAACTGGTATGGATGCTGAATGCTTGGCTGCAATAAACCCTAAGTTTGGGCAAACCGCCGTCGCTCATGACGGCGGTTTTTATATTCGCACGAAATTTATTACAGCAAACGATGAATATCTTGACTCCAGCGCTGCGCCGCCGAAAGCTCATCACTGACTTGATTTAATTCAAGCCCTAGCAGATCACAATGGCTTTCCACTCCTTGCCAGTCCGCTTGCTCAAAACACTCCTCAAGTGCCAACAGCTCGCCAATGGGTCCTTCACGCTTTTGCAGTGCTAGTTTGACCACGTCACACAAGGGTAACTGCGCAACCAGCTCTTCAATTGAAATATCCAGTAAGGCATCTAACACAGAAAAAAGACCGATTAAAAAAGCTTGCTCGCGATGTTGACGAAATGAAGGATGCCCAGACATTAATTGGCAAAATTGAGCACGTTGCAAAGAGAGGTTATACAACTCTTTCGGCTTTTTAGCTGAGACAAATGAAGCAACGGCTAATGATACAAAGGTTTTGAGCTTGTCTTGACCAAGATAGACCAAGGCTTGACGAAAAGAGGAAATTGGCACGGATAAGCGATCAGACATAGTGTTGACGAATCTGAGCAACTTGTATGAGAGCGCTACATCTTGCGCGACAATGTATTCAATCCGTTCAAAATCAGCATTTGGCTTACAAACTTCTCGAAACAGCTCCAAGGCGATAATCTGCTCTGGTCCAACATAACGCTGCTTGATCATTTCTGGTTTACTAAAGAAATAACCTTGGAAAAAGCTAAAACCGGCATTACGTGTCACGGTGAACTGGTGATCCGTTTCAACTCGTTCCGCTAAATAACGGCGCTTACTGCCTTCCGCTAAACGCTGACGTACAAACTCGCAAGCGTGATCTAAGCCCAGCGCCATAATATCGAGCTTGACGATGTGCACATAACTCAGAAAGCGTTCCCATTCTGGCGCATACACAAAGTCATCCAGCGCCACCAGATAGCCACGCCGATACAACTCTTTTATCGCCTCAAGCAGTTCATCCGTCGGCTCACAGGTTTCGAGCACTTCCACCACAATTTGTTCCCGCGGCAACGTTAAAGGCAGACGGCGAATTAAACTCTTGTAGGGAAAATTAATAAAACAACGTGATTTGGGAATATTGGGATTGATCCCCACCGCAAGAAAGTTTTCGACGATCAAGCGATACGTGGCTCGATTCGACTCAATGTGTGCTGGAAACGCGTTTTTTTCCCCATCACGAAAGAGCAATTCATAGCCAAGCGTATGCTGCTTGGCATTTAAGATCGGTTGTCGTGCGACATAAGAATAATGCATTAGTGATTAACAACTAATAATTGAGACATAGCCATCTTAGGACTTCGCCACTGCCAGTAGCGCTCCACAACCAATAAACATCGAGCCAAATACTCGGTTAATCTTACTCATGACACTCTCTGAACGAATAAAGCGCCCCATTCGTGCGGCTAAGGAGGTGTAACCAAGCATCACAATCGAATCAATGGTTACCGTGGTCACGCCTAACACCAACAATTGAATGAACTGATCTTGGGTTGGGTCAATAAATTGTGGAAAAAGCGCCACCAGAAAGACGATGGATTTAGGATTTGTCAGGTTGATCAACACCGCTCGACGCAATAAAGACCAACTCGTTTGCATTTGAGCCGTTGCATTGGTCATCATACTTGAACGATCACGCCATTTTTGAACACCTAACCACACCAGATACGCAGCACCAACCCACTTAATCACACTAAATGCCATGGCTGATTGCGCCACTAAGGCACCAATTCCGGCTCCCACCAACATGATGTGAAAAGCCAACCCCAATTGTAAACCCACAATCGCGGCTAGTGATTTACGTGTACCGTAGCTAAGGCCATTGCTGATGGAATTGACCGTACCTGAACCCGGCGCCAAACTAAACAGTATCGCGGTCACCACATAGGCAAGCCAAACATGAGTATCCATTGCAATTCCTCTCAACTAGACTAATCTAGCCTAAAAATGAACTATTCCTCGAATCTGTCCAATAAGAATAATCTATGAATCAGACGAGTCCAAACTCCCCACCTTATACTCAAGAGTCTTTCTTTGAGCAAGTGATCAATACCACGATTGCCGATTTCTGGCACTCCAGAGAAGAAGGTTTTATCAAATCTGCTGATAAAACAAAACTTTATTGGTGCAAACTTACCTCGCCTCAACACTCAAAGGCGATCTTCGTCGTCAACGGACGAATTGAATCTTGCTGGAAATATCAGGAGCTATTTTATGATTTTTTCCAACAAGGTTATGATATTTATTCTTTTGATCACCGTGGCCAAGGGCTTTCTGATCGATTAATCGACGATCCACAAATCGGCCATGTCGGTGAATTTGATGACTACATTTTAGACATGCAGCGTGTCATTGAGCACTTTGACTTAAGCCATTATGCACAACGTTTTCTCGTCGCCCACTCGATGGGCGGTGCCATTGCGACCAGGTATGTACAAACATATCCTCAACACCCATTTGCGGCTATGGTGCTCAGCGCGCCAATGTTTGGTGTCAACATGCCATGGCAATTACGTCCTATCGCCATGACACTGAGCCAAGTGCTGACGGCGATGTATAGCAAACCAACCTATGCGCCAGGCTATCAAGCCTATTCTGCAAAGCCTTTTGAGATCAACCCATTAAGTCAAAGTCAAGTGCGTTACCAATGGTTTCGAGACCTATACCAACGCAAACCCGAATTGCAAGTCGGCGGCCCTAGCACGCGCTGGGTATGGCAAGGGCTCATGGCAGCGAAGCTGTGCCAACTGATGACTCGTCAAGTGAAGTTACCAACACTCATCTTGCAAGCAGGGCAGGATGAAATTGTCAGTAATGCGGATCAAATTCGCTTTGTCACTAAGCTGGCGAAAACCAATCCATCTAGCAAGCTGGTCATCATTGAAGGAGCAAAACATGAGCTCTTTTTTGAAAAGGATCGCTATCGAAACCAAGCACTTGATGAGCTATTTAAGCAATTCCAATCTCTTGAGAACACGGTTTAATCACGATGTTAGAACTGAGCAAATAGAGGAAATTTCAATTGAGAGTTTTACCCTCTTTTTCCTCTTTAAGATGGCGTAAACTAAGCCACACCAAAGTTTCTCCACCATCTGCGATCTGCAAACCAAATCGACCATGATAATGAGGGTTTTATGACCACCGAATGTAAAGAGCACGCGATTCATATCGTGGCGTCCGATCTCGACGGTACACTACTTGCGCCAAACCACCAATTGAGCGAATTCACCAAGCAAACGCTGCAAGCACTTCACCAAAAAGGCTTTACTTTCATCTTCGCTACCGGTCGCCATCACGTTGATGTAGCGGGTATTCGCCAGTTAGCGGGCATTCCTGCCTACATGATTACTTCCAATGGCGCGCGCGTTCACGATCAACATGACAACCTGATGTACAGTAAAAATGTACCGCAAGAATTGGTACAGCCCGTCATTGATGTGTTTAAGCAAAACCCTGATATTTTTGTTCACATCTATCAAGATGAATCGTGGTTATTGAATAAAGAAGATGAAACGCTGCGTGATTTCCACGAAGAATCCGGCTTTAGCTACCAAGTATTTGATGTCAATAACGCACCTACCGAGGGCGTCGCCAAAATATTCTTCACCCACCCAGCGCAAGATCATGAGTTATTAGCTCAGTTTGAAGAACGCTTAAACGATATTTTTGGCGACAAACTGAACGTCGCCTTCTCAACACCTTGGTGTTTGGAAGTGATGGCAGCAGAAGTGTCGAAAGGGGATGCGCTCAAAGCCGTTGCAGAATCATTAAACCTGACCCTAGATAACTGTATTGCGTTTGGCGATGGTATGAACGATGTGGAAATGCTGTCGATGGCTGGTAAAGGCTTGGTGATGGGCACATCGCATCAAAAAGTGTTCAATGCACTGCCGAATAACACAGTGATTGGTAGCAATGCAGAAGACGCCGTGGCTCACTATTTGCGTGAACATTTATTGTAACAGCAGCCTGCAGTAACGAGTGGTCACAAAAAACAGCGCCATTTGAGCGCTGTTTTTTTGTTCATAACGGCTTCACGATTTATCTCTGATTCTTGTCCGCGGGTTGTTAAATTCACACCATCAGTTCAATTTGCCAGCGCCTTTGTGCCATAATCTAGCCTCGTTGCATTGCCCAAAAAGAGTCTGCTATGAAAGTGCTTCACTGTTCCGCGCTGTTATTGACCACATTAATACTGCAAGCCTGTGCGACACACAACACATCACAGCCACCAGCCGTACCGATGGCGAGTTTGGATAAACCCAGTTCAATCAAAGCACAGTCCTTTATTATGCGTGGAGAAGTCGTGGTAGGTCATGAGGCGCAAACCTTTACACCTTGTGGTAGCAATCAACAATATTGGCTAGCACTGACGCCACAGCAGACTCAGCAAGCCTTGAGTTTGGCTCGCTCGCCTTATCAGCCTTTGTATGGCGAACTCATTGGTACTTTATCAGCGCCAAGCCGCACAGGCTTCGATGCCGATTCCAGCGCACGTTTCAACGTGACCAGCATCAATATGCTCAGTGCTGAAAATCCTAAACGCTGCAATCAACCACTCAAACCGACACGCGCTTTTGGCAACGAACCATCATGGTCCATCCACTTTGAAGGGAAAAACCTTAACTTTCAAACCATCAGCGGTGAAACTCAAACATTCGCTATCACAAAAAGTCAGCTATCTGAAACTAAGCGTGAGTACCAAATGAATCAAGGTTCGCTGCTCCTCACACAAAAAATGTGCAGTGACGGGATGAGTGACTCGCTGTACGGCTGGAGTTCCACCTTGAAAGTCGGTGAGAAAAGCTATCAGGGGTGTGCCACCTTAGGTAATAGTGATGCGACGCTTCCATGGGTTGGGGCTTATCATGCTACTTCGACCCAAAATAGGGATTTCACGATTCGTTTGCAACTGAATGCGGATCATACCGCTAGCACTCATTATGACTACAACGATGGTCAGCCATCGACCGTTGAAAAGGGGTTTTGGCAACCATTAAACCTAAATCAGATCCAAGTTGTCATGACGCGCCACCAGCAACAATATCTGCTTTCTGAACGTCTCTTTACTCGCACTGGTTACCAACTGAAAGCAGAAAAAGAGAAGGTGGGCGATGTACTCTACCCTATCGCCAATGGCGGTTTAACGTTATTTTCTGAAAATATCGAGACACCATAAGTGACCAGACCGTGCCCTTGCCCAGTTTGCCATTTTAGCTATCAATGCCTCTGTTCACTGCAACCAACACTGGATAGCCAACTGCGCATTGCACTACTGATGCATGAAAATGAACCGCATCGAGCGACCAATACTGGCAAGCTGCTGCTGCGTAGCTTGCCCAATTCCTCTGTGTACATCTGGGACCGAGTCTCTACGGCGAAATCATTACAAAAGAGAATTCTAGATGAGAAGTTAAACGCTGTGGTTATTTTCCCTTCGACGCGCAGTCAATCGCTCACCGAATACCAATCTCTCTCAACGTCTGACACTCAAGAAATCGTGTTTATTATCCTGGATGGGACATGGCAAGAAGCCAAGAAGATGCTCAATAAGAGCCCTTGGTTATCCGATTTACCGCAGCTACACCTCACCCCAAATCAAATCTCTCAGTATAGATTAAGGCGAAATCAAGATGCTGGTCATTTATGCACGTTAGAAGTGGGCGTTGAGCTGCTCAACTCTCTCGGAGAACCAAATAATGCGAGAGAGTTACGCGCGTTTTTTACTTACTATCTCAAGGCTTTTCAAGCGGATAAAAGCGGTCACGCCCTAAAGCTGCAGTAATGAATCCAGTTGATGGATTTCAATATCAGGCAACACTTTAGCCTGATGACTGGCGAGCAAGGTTTGGCCTTGATCGTTATACCAACAGGCTTGGAAACCATTGCATTTTGCGCCTTGCACATCGGTTATCAGATGATCACCAACGTGTAAAATCGATGCTGCAGGTAGCTGTAATGCAGCCTGCGCTTTGTCAAAAAGATCCGGATACGGCTTAGCCAAGCCATCGGGACCCGCTTTAAAAATTTGTTGAAAATAATGCCCCAAGCCAATTTTGTGCGGGTCAACATTGCCGTTGGTAATCGCCACTAACGGCATGCGCTTTGCCAGTTCGGTCATCACGCGGTGCGTCTTCTCTGGCACCGTGATTAAGTGACGTAACCGCAACACTTCTTCAATGGCATTCTGCGCAGCCTGTAAAGCAAGTTGCGGCGAATAGCCTAATTGAATTAAGCCTTGTTCTATCTGCTTAAATCGCCACTGAGTGACATCATGGCCGAGCAGTGGCTCTTGCAGCGCCAGTTGCTGTTTAAGTTGCTGCCACCAACTTATCGGACGCGTCGCGGAAAGCGGATGATGAGTGTGCAGCCACACGACCATTTGCTGCTCAACATGACGGATCACTGGATGGTTGTCATAAAGCGTGTCGTCCAAATCAAAGCTCATCGCTTTAATGGGGCCGATATTGCGATAAAAGTGCATGCGTTACTCGCTCTGTTTCTTTTTACGTGCTCTTGGGTGCGCTTGGTCATAGGCCTGCGCAAGATGTTGAAAGTCCAAATGAGTATAGATTTGCGTCGTCGAAATGTTCTCATGACCCAGCAACTCTTGCACAGCACGTAAATTATTGCTCGATTCAAGCATGTGAGTCGCAAAAGAGTGGCGCAGTTTATGTGGGCTAATATGGCTAGCCACCGCCTGCTTTTGCCCCCACTCGGCCATGCGTTTTTGTACGTTGCGATGCGAAATACGAACACCCAGTTTTGAAACAAACAAGCTTTGCTCATCAGCGTTCGCAAACTGCGTTCGTATTTTCAACCAATGCGCCACCCATTCTTTGGCTTGGCCTGCAAAAGGCACCTTACGTTCTTTGTCCCCTTTACCCACCACTCGAATCTCGCCGCGGCTAAAGCTCAGGTCTTTTACGTTAATGCTGACGAGCTCCGCTAAACGCAACCCAGCGCCATACATCAATTCCATCATGGCTCGATCGCGCACTGATAGCGGATCATCATCCTTGACTTCGAGCAGTTGCGCGACTTCATCCACATCTAAGTTTTTCGGTAACGGGCGTTTTTTACGCGGTGCTGCAACGCCTTTGGCCGGGTTAGCCGTCAGTTCACCACGCAAGATCAAGAAATCAAAAAAACTGCGCAATGAAGAGAGACGCGTCGCTAAACTGCTGGCTTTCATCCCTTCACGCATCCCTTTGCTCGCCAGCTGTCGCACCCAAGCGGCATCGACTTGTTGCCATTGATTCAGCCCCATCTGCACTAAATGCTGCGCCATGGTTTCCAGCTGTTGTTTGTAATTGCGTTGGGTGTGCAAGCTCAACCCTTTCTCGCTCCGCAGATATTCATAGAAGCGAGTTAAGGGCTGCTGTAAGCCGTTAGGCAGAGGTGTGGCTGATTCGGTCATGCTCAATCGGTTGCCAAGGTAGAGTCTCAATTAAATGAGAGAGAACTAACGCCAAATGACGTAAAAAGAGGGTATCCATGCTCGGTTGAAAATGGCCGCCATCTTCACTTGCAAACGCTAACACGCCTTGTGATGAGCGCTTACCTAATGGTAGCACCACATACGAACCCATTTCTGGCGCAGCGGTTTGTTCACCAAATAACGCTTGGCGATCCAACTTTTTCATACGCCCTAAATAAGCATTTGTGCCATTAAAATGGTTAGTTGAAAAACGCTGCCATTGCTCTTGGGTCAATTGATAATCGGTTTCAGGCGAGGCCAGTAAACGAATATACGCTACCAAACCTAAGGTTTGCGCTTTGTTTTCTATTGCCTTGCATACTTGCGGCATTGAATGACATTTTAAGATCTGCTCTTGCAGATCCATAAATTCATGGAAAGTGCGGTCATTATTGGCCGCTAATGACATAAAGGCGGTGATCTCTTCCTCTAACTCCTCAATTCTCTGGCGCTGACGATTCAGTTGTACATGCACCAAAGAGACCGCACCTTGTTGATGGTGCGGCAAGGAGAGCCTGTCAACCAGTTCTGAACGCTGGAGGAAAAAATCGGGGTGATCTCGTAAATATTCAGCCACAACTTCGGCTGTGAGTGCATCCGCTTCAACGTGTGACAAAACGATTCCTTATCTTACTTAACCCTAACAAGAGACTTGACCATCAAACACATGAGTCGCAGGGCCTGTCATATAGAGTGGCTTACCCGGCCCTTGCCAGTGGATCTCTAACGAGCCACCAGGTAGGTGTACTGTCACCTCTTCCGCCAATAACCCTTGAAGAATACCAACGGCAACCGCGCCACACGCACCACTGCCACACGCTTGAGTTTCACCCGCGCCACGTTCATAAACACGTAGCTTCACTTCATTGCGATTCAGCACTTGCATGAAGCCTGCGTTAACACGCTCTGGAAAACGCTCATGAGATTCAAGCAGTGGACCCAAAATTTCAACCTCAGCGGTTGTCACATCCTCCACCACTGTCACCACATGCGGATTGCCCATACTCACCGCCCCGCAGAACAAGGTTTTCTCTTCAACGCGCATGATGTAGGTTTTCTCTGCCTGTTTGGCTCGAAATGGAATCTTATTAGGCTCAAATTCTGGTATGCCCATGTTGACGGTGATTTGATCATCCTCTTCAACATTTAAAACCATTTTGCCTTTTTTAGTCGTGACTCCAATGCTGTACTTATTGGTCAGCCCTTTCATCCGCACAAAGCGAGCAAAGCAACGTGCGCCGTTGCCACATTGTTCAACTTCGCTGCCATCGGCATTAAAAATACGGTAGTGAAAATCACTTTCCGGATCATACGGCGCTTCAACCACTAATAGCTGATCAAACCCCACGCCAGTATGACGATCCGCCAAGCGGCGGATCAAATCAGGGGAGAAGAAGACGTTTTGTGTAATGCAATCAACGACCATGAAGTCATTACCCAAACCGTGCATTTTAGAAAAATGGAAATGCATAATGCTTCAATTTACTCCGGCAGAATACGCTCTAATGCCCATAGGCTCGATAGTGCTTCACGCTGACGAACAAGGTGGGTTTGTGCACCATCCACCATCACTTCCGCCACGCGAGTACGTGTATTATAGTTCGAAGACATCACAAAACCGTAAGCTCCTGCTGAGCGAACCGCCAGTAGATCTCCCTCATCCAAGACCAATGAACGATCTTTACCCAAGAAGTCACCGGTTTCACAAATAGGCCCAACCAAGTCATAGGTTAGCGCTTCACCTTGGCGCGGCACAACAGGAACAATATCTTGCCAAGCTTGATAAAGCGCTGGACGCATCAAATCGTTCATCGCCGCATCAATAATGGCAAAGTTTTTGTGTTCGGTATGTTTGAGAAACTCTACTTTCGTCAACAACACGCCCGCGTTAGCCGCAATAGCACGTCCCGGTTCAAAAATCAGTTCGAGATCTTGATGGTTACTCAAACGCGCCAACAAGGCTTTGGCATAATCGGAAGGCTGCGGGGGTAACTCATCGCGATACACCACACCTAAACCACCACCAACATCCAAATGTTTAATGGTGATCCCTTCCTCTTTAAGCTGATCAATTAACGCAAGTAAGCGATCGGTTGCATCAATAAAAGGGGCAATAGCGGTCAGTTGAGAGCCAATGTGGCAATCAATACCGTGAATGCTGAGATTCTCTAGGCTTTGTGCCAAGCGATAAACATCCAGTGCACGGTCAAAAGCAATACCAAACTTATTGTCACGCAAACCGGTTGAAATATAAGGGTGGGTTTGTGCATCCACATCAGGGTTGATGCGCAGTGAAATCGGTGCTTTGACACCCAGCTCGCCAGCCACTTTATTTAAACGTGCTAATTCAGGCTCGGATTCAACGTTAAAGCATTTAATCTTGAGCTCCAACGCGCGTTTCATTTCAGCTTCCGTTTTACCGACGCCAGAAAATACCACTTTCGCCGGGTCACCACCCGCCACCACAACACGCTCTAGCTCTCCTGCCGAAACAATATCAAAACCAGACCCTAAACGCGCCAACGTGTTTAATACGCCTAAGTTTGAGTTAGCCTTCACCGCATAACACACCAGATGAGGGTGTTCGCCTACCGACTTATCAAAAGCATGCCAGTGACGCTCTAAAGTAGCGCGAGAATAGACATACAAAGGCGTGCCGTATTGCTCAGCCAACTCTGTTAATGCGACATTTTCAGCCCAAAGCTGACCATCGTCCTGATAATTGAAGTAATCCAAAATTCGTTTCCTTTAAGCTAAATCAATGACTATGGCTGAGGTTGTTCACTCTGCTCAGGCTCTGCTGGCATGTATAACGGCCCGGTTTGACCACACCCTGCGAGAGCAAGGAGTGACAACATAAAAAGTGCAGCGATTGATTTTTTCATTTTGCATGTCGTGATTATTGAGTCAATGCCCCCTATAATCGCACCACAATCAGGAAAAGCAATAGGATAGACAGGATGAACGATACTGAATTTCACCAACTTGTCGATGAGCAGCTAGAAATCATTGAACAAGCGATAGACAACGCAGGTGCCGACATTGATTACGAGACCTCAGGCAATGTGATGACGTTAGAATTTGATGACCGCAGCCAAATTATTATTAACCGCCAAGAGCCAATGCATGAAATTTGGCTGGCATCAAAGTCAGGCGGTTTCCATTTCAAACTGATCGACCAAAACTGGATTTGTTCAAAAACAGGGCTGGAATTGATTGCGATGGTGAAACAAGAATGTGAAAAACACGCTGGCGAAACGATCGACTGGGTGTAAAGCAACAACGCCAAGTGACAGATGTGTGACTTGGCGCTACCGAACTAAGCGTTGACCGCTTTTGAAGGACGAGAATAGAGCGCGGAATCGTTACGATAAGGGACAATATAACTCTCCCCTTCTTCTGGGTGGACGATTTGATAATACTGCGGCAGATTGAAGTTAATAAGTTTAGCGGAGAGTGGGTTACCGTCGCGCACTGAGGTATAAAAGCTGTTGACGTTGGTGATCATCTCATCTTTTTCCCCGCTGAACTGGTGATAGACTTCAATTTGGTTCGACTCATCCAACACATAAATGTTGAAGCCTTTATCAGTATCTTCAAAGAAAAACTGCACTAAGCCTTCACTAGCAAAACCATCGACGATTTCCGGCAGTTGATAATCTTGATCGCGATCGAGCATTAACAGCGGTGAACCTTTCAATTTGTTGGTTGAAATACTGCGGTAAAAATCTACCGAGTTTTCCAACTTCTGTACCGAAACCCCTCGCCGCTCAAAAAACAGGCCATACATTTGATCGCCAATGCGTAACGCTTTAAAACGGCGACGTTTCTCTTGCTCTACCGGTTTCAAACGCAAATCGATACATTCCGCCAGCAACTGGTACACCATGTTGCGCATCACGCCACGCAGACTTTTGCTGTAACAAAATACATCGACAGACTCTGGCGGTAGCGCATCTTGGTGCATTTTGCCAAGCACGGTTTTCAACGCGTCGAGCATCGCCGTTTCGCCAGTAAAATGGAGAGTCCGTACTTCATGCCACGAGTTGCGATACACTAAATCGACACTACCGACTAAGCTTTTTTGCTCAGATCCGAAACTGAAAATATCTATATTTTTCAAATCAATTTTGAGCGATTTACCGCTTAATTCCGCGGTAGGATCATTTTCAAAGTTGATGAACATCGCCAGTTGGCTGATTTCACAAGGGCTCGCTAAGGCCTGCATGGTCGGCCGCCGCTTACGCAACGAGAAGGTATTACGCAAATCGCTAACCATTTGATAGAACTTATCAATATCCAACTGTGCGTCACGTACTACTGAATGCAAATGAGTTGATTCCGTGATCAAACCATTAAAGAAGGCCCAAGAGACCAGCTTACTGAGGTATTCATTATGCTCAAGGAAAGGTTGGCCAATCATACGATGGGCAACTAGAGGCTGCTTATACAGATACCAGCCCGCTTTATTGGTTCGCCCTTCTCGAACTTGAATGAACGAGAGATCCGGCTCGTGCAGATCTGGCGAAATTTGTGGATTCAGTAGCGTGACTTTACCCGGCAACACCTCAAACACCGCATACAACTTACGCGCGAGGATTGATATATCTTGTGGGCTAATGGCCGAGGTGATGTCATTACGACGCGCAAACTGGATCAGGTTTCGATAGCTCAGCATCAACGCATCTAACAACGCATGGTGGACAACTTTAACTTGTTCGACTTTCCAATTACGGCGATTGTCTAATTCTTGAACAACAGATTCCGACCAATTCCACTGCTGAATCATTTGGCTTAATGCTTCTCGACGCCATGCCACTGAGCCTAGGCCCGGCTCACGGGATAACTTTTCATGCGTTTTGAGATAAAAACAACGACGCACCAGATCAAGACGGGCAGAATCACCAATACGTTCAAGGTAACGCGTCACTTTTTCAAGCATCAAATAGTAAGCATCCATACTGTACAAATCAGGTTCATGAGTAAAAAACCGTCGTTTGGTATCAATGCTTAATAATTGCGTGTGTGGGTACTCCCACGAATACGCCTCAAGCAGAATCGCTTTTAACACTGACTTGTAAGGCGAGTCGATGCTTTTATAAAGCTGCCAAAGGTTTGCGCCGAAATACTCTTCAGCAGGAATGCGGTTCAACTTACCAAAATCGATCCATTCACTGCAATTAATGTAATCATTGCTGCACAATTCGTGCACGTATTCGTCGTAGCACTCTTCCATTTCAGGAGGCACGATTTGCCACAGTAAACGCTTGCCTGCCAAGCGAACAGCAGAGCGATAGAACTCGTCTAATAGCAGGAGATGTTGCGATGAACCGCAGTTTTCGCCTGTCATCTGCTCAGAATGATTACTGCGAAAACGTAGCTCATCCATCAAGAAAAAGTTAGCTTCCACCCCTTGGCTCTTTGCCCAATCAGTGATCAACAAACATTTGTTGCTTAAGCTTTCCCGCTCATCACAGCTCATACTCGATGCTACACATACCCAAATATCTAAGTCACTCGAGGTGCTTTGACCAATCGACGAGGTACTGCCCATGGTATACAGAGCAAGAATAGCGGGGGAATCAGCGGTCGGTAAGGGTTGACCTAAGGTGAGTTCTGTATCTTCAACCAGCTGACGTTGGATGTCGTTAGGCTCAAAACCATAGACACCATAAGGGACTTTTGCATCGTAGTAGCCGGGAATAATCGGGTGATTGAAGTGCAGTAATGCAGGAATGAAATGAAATACACGTTGACTTTGCAAATCCATAAGCGCCAGCGCACGCTCGGTACGTTGCTGGTTGAGATTGTCTAATCGTTGAATTAACGTCTTGGTGTAAGCCTGCAAGGTTGATTCCTTGGTTGAAACATTAACACGCGCTTTGATTATATTTTATTCTAAAGCACCAAAAAAACGTGATCAATCTAACATTTTCTTTCCATTTGGTAAAGCCCTCTCGATGCATATCACACTCAGGCAGAGCATGCCTACAATGCGCTCCAATGACCTTGGCTATAGTGTCGTAGCTATTTACACTTTGTCGTAATAGCTCATTATATAAACGAGATATAAATCACACAATTTTGACCAATTTATGCTATCTCTTCATCAATCCTTCACAGCGACGATCTAGTAGTAAACCTTTCATAGCGGGAATGATAGGATTAAACCATCCATTACCTACACTCGGGATTATCATGACTCACGCAACACCCATTCGAATCGCCACACGTAAAAGCCCGCTCGCCCTTTGGCAAGCTTATTATGTTAAAGATGCGCTGCAAGCGGCTCATCCTGGCCTAGAAGTGGAATTAGTGACCATGGTAACCAAAGGCGACGTCATTTTAGATACACCTTTAGCTAAAGTGGGTGGTAAGGGGCTTTTTGTCAAAGAGTTGGAAGTCGCTATGCTTGAAGGCCGTGCCGATTTAGCTGTGCATTCAATGAAAGATGTTCCCGTCGATTTCCCTCAAGGGCTTGGACTAGTGACGATTTGTGAACGCGAAGATCCACGTGATGCTTTCGTTTCAAACACCTATCAAAGCATTGAACAACTGCCTCAAGGTGCCATCGTCGGCACCTGTAGCCTACGTCGCCAATGCCAACTCAAAGCATATCGACCAGACCTTGTGATTAAAGAATTGCGTGGCAATGTCGGTACTCGTCTTGGAAAACTCGATGCAGGTGAATACGATGCGATTATTCTCGCCGCAGCAGGTTTAAAACGTTTGAAGCTTGAAGATCGCATTCGCAGCATTATTGAACCAGAACAATCGCTGCCTGCAGTAGGGCAAGGTGCAGTCGGGATTGAATGCCGTTTAGATGACGAACGTTTAAGAGCATTGCTTGCGCCACTCAACCATTCTGACACGGCTGATCGCGTGAAATGTGAACGAGCCATGAACCTAACATTAGAAGGCGGCTGCCAAGTACCTATCGGTAGCTACGCATTGCTCGATGGTGATCATATTTGGCTAAGAGCATTAGTCGGTGAGCCTGATGGCTCTAAGATTGTGCAAGGTGAGATTCGCGGCCACCGCTCCGATGCCGAGCAACTAGGAATCACGCTTGCCCATCAATTGCTCAATGATGGAGCGCGAGATATTCTGTCCAAACTCTATTGCGAGCACGAATAAAGCATGACGGTGTTGGTCACTCGCCCCGAAAATCAAGGGATTGAACTTTGCCAACAATTAGCGAATCTCGGCATTCGCTCCGTTCATCATCCGCTAATTCAGATTAATGCGGGAACCGATCTCCCGCATTTACTCCCAGAACTTCAGCAATGCGACATTATTATTGGGGTTAGCCAAAACGCGGTGACGTTTAGCCATCAATTTTTGCAAGATCACCGATATTTTTGGCCAAATGACGCCAGATACCTTGCCGTTGGTCAAAAAACCGCACATGTTTTCAGCAAATTGAGCCAACAAAAAGTACACTATCCACAGATAAGTGACAGTGAACACCTGCTTGCCCTACCACAGCTGCAATCAATATCGGGCCTTAAGGTGATGATTTTGCGTGGTAATGGCGGACGTGAGCTCATCCACGACAGCTTAATCGAGCGTGGTGCTGATGTGGTATATAAGGAAGTGTATCGACGCGATACGATCACCTTCTGTGCCGCTGAATCGATATCTCTGTGGCAGCAACAGCAAGTCACTCAGTTAGTTGTCACCAGCTCAGGTCAACTCAATTTTATGATGGATCAATTCTCTGATTCACAACGACTCTGGCTGCTAAATTTAGCTCTTTTTGTCCCAAGCGAGCGAATTCGACAAGAGGCGCTGCACATGGGATTTGGGTGCGTCACGAACGTGGGAAGCGCCTCCAATACAGAACTCGCGGCTAGTATTAGCCAATCTAGACAGGACTCTAAGCATGACAAGCAAAAATAATAACCCGCATATTGAACCTGAAAAAGCAGCCACACCTCCTCTGGTTACAGAAAAAGACGCAACGGATAACCTTGATTCACCAAAAAGTTACGTGCAGGATCCCACTTCTCAACCTGAAGAAAAAAGTGATAAACGAGCAAAGCGCAGCATCAAACTTTCTGTTATTGCAATTAGCCTATCCATCATTTTCAGTGGTGGTATAGCCTATCAAATGCAGCAAAAAGACGCCTTTTACCAAGCCACAATCAACGCATTGCAGACTCAATTAACACAAACCCAAAGTCAGCTCGCGGCTGAAATCAATCAAATAAAGCAAGAAACACAAACCAAAGCGGACCAACTCACTCACAAAACTGACGTAGCCTTGAATCAACAGCAAAAAAGTATCGACAGCTTGCAACTGGCGATAGCTGATATCAAAGGCCGCCGTCCCAACGACTGGCTACTAGCAGAAGCAGACTACTTAGTAAAACTGGCAGGACGTAAACTTTTTCTGGAACATGACATCATCAGCGCGACCAAGCTAATGGAAAGCGCTGATCAGCGTATTGCTGAATTGAATGACCCAAGCTTAGTGCCGCTACGCAAAGCCATGGCGCGTGACATTACTCAGCTCAAAATCATCCCATTGATTGATCGTGAAGGGCTAGTGTTACGCTTAACAACCTTACAGCAACAAGTTGACACTCTACCGCTGGCTAATGCCATGTTGCCTGAAACTCAGCAGCAATCAGCACCACAAGTTTCCGAAAATATTAACGACTGGCAAAATAATCTCGTTAGCTCATTGAAAGACTTCTCGGAGAACTTCATTACCTTCCGCACTCGAGACGGTAATGCCATTCCGCTACTGTCACCTGAACAGCACTTCTATCTAAAAGAAAATCTCAAAGCAAAATTAGAAACCGCCATCAAAGCCGTATACGCAGAACAACAAGAGATTTATACAACGGCACTGAGCACAGCAGATAAATGGTCAGCCAGCTTCTTTAATTCCGATGATCAGAGTGTGCAGCAGTTTAATCACGCGCTATTGCAGCTCAGTAAACAAAATATACAAGTGCAATATCCAGTTAAACTTGAAACTCAGCACGAACTCGCTGATGTCATCACTGAACGCCTACGCCGTGAAGTCTCTCCAATGAGCGTTACGGAGGATAAGTAATGTTTAGAGTCATCTTTCTTTTTGTAGTATTAGGGGCCGGTTTATTTGTCGGAACCCAATATGCTGGCCAGCAAGGTTATGTTCTTATCTCTATAGCTAATAGAACAATAGAGATGAGCGTGACCACCTTAGTGATCTTTGTGATTGCACTCCTCTCTGGATTATTTAGCTTAGAATATCTCCTCAAAAAAGCATTCTACGCCAGTTCAAACACATTAAACTGGTTCAGCGTACGTAAGTTAAAGCGCTCTCGCCGTTATACCAATGAAGGTATCATTAAACTTCTAGAGGGAGACTGGAAGCAGGCAGAAAAGAAAGTCACTCGCTGGGCGAACCACCATGATATGCCGCTGCTCTGCTATCTTGTTGCATCGGAAGCCGCGCAGGGAATGGGCGACAGAGCAAAACGAGATCACTATTTAGATCTCGCCAGTCAACAAAGTAATGCAGGCCTAGCCGTTGAATTAACTCGCGCCAAGCAGCAAGTACGAGAAGGAGAGTTTGATCAGGCGCTAAGCACTTTATCAGCATTACAAGCCACTCATCCGAATAACACCATCGTGCTCAACTTACTCAAGACAACATGCGTGCACCTAGAACAGTGGCAACCGCTGCTTGAGCTTTTACCTAAGCTCCAAAAAGCAAAACAGATTAATGCGGACGAGAGCCAACAACTGAACCAAAAAGCACAATGCGGTTTACTAAAAAACGTGGCCCAGCAACAAGGTAGCGAAGGCTTAATCAATCATTGGGACAAGCTCCCAAGGAAAACCAAAAACGACGTCATTTTAACTCAATGCTTCATCGAACAGTTGATCCAACGAAAAGCAGACTCGGAAGCATTTACCGTCATTAAAGAAACATTAAAAAAACACCCAATGCCAGCTCTGTATTCATTATTGGCAGAGCTCAATTTACCAGATAGATACCCAGCAATTTTGTTGTTACAAGAAGCCATTAGTAAGGATAGTGGTAACGCCGAAGCACACAGCGCACTGGCTCAATTGTATATGAGAGAGCAGAAATGGGCAGAGGCGCAAAGCCATTTGGAAAAAGCGTTATCGCTCCGTGCCAATGTATCTGATTACGCTTATCTTGCCGATAGCCTTGAAAAACAAAACTACCCTAAAGCCGCCGCAGAAGTCTCACGTAAGGCACTGACCATGATAGAGCATGTTTAAATGGCAATCTAAGCACCTAAAAATAACCTTATACCAATTAAAGAAAAGTACGATCTCATTAAGGCTATCTAGCTATTGTTAAATATCACGATGGATAGCCTTAATAGCACCGATTTTAAAACGCTGGCGAGCCAACAAAAACCATCCTAATTCTACTATTACCCGCTTGAACACTTGGGATTTCCTGGATAATTTCTTGATCAAAATGCCATTTGACTTAAGGCCGAGCTCGGCACAAAACCTCGAGCTGTGAAGCCGCAGCGATTTGAATATGCGTATTTATTTGGGTCGGCTTGGGTCAGCATGCCCCTAAAAATGAATAGGTGAGGCCGTCGTTATAATAAATGGTGCTGGTAGGTATATAAGTGCAGTTTAGTCATGTCAGTGTCATCACGTTTCCTCCTACTCACCGTGCTAAATCCAATAGAGCAAGTGTGCAGTTGGCTCACGCTAACCAACAAAGTTTTGCGGATCACGACGACATTATGTCTGAGGTGTTCAATGTGTAAAATTGTAAAATCGATTTTTGGAAAGTACAGATAGGGTGATCAAGATATGTTCGAGAGATTGAATTAAGCTATTAATTTTCCAGATTGGCATGTTGATATAAAACGAAAAAAACCGCTGTAAAAACAGCGGTTTTTTCTTTAAAAGTGGCGGAGAGATAGGGATTTGAACCCTAGGATAGCTATTAACCATCGCCGGTTTTCAAGACCGGTGCTTTAAACCACTCAGCCATCTCTCCACAAATTGTCACTAAAAATTAGTCTTACTTTGATAATGCTATATTTTTAGTTTTGCTTTCATATATTTAATGATATGTAAGCGATATTCAAAGCCTGGCGATGTCCTACTCTCACATGGGGAGACCCCACACTACCATCGGCGCTGTTGTGTTTCACTTCTGAGTTCGGCATGGAGTCAGGTGGGTCCACAACGCTATGGT
>Ga0075011_10000045_pt1 | contig 56492 bp, 86 predicted proteins | sample TARM_MetaG_T_14_FD_72354 | JGI IMG/M metagenome (GOLD analysis project Ga0075011, IMG submission 72354) | Freshwater microbial communities from Pennsylvania, USA, analyzing microbe dynamics in response to fracking - TARM_MetaG_T_14 | ecosystem: Environmental > Aquatic > Freshwater > River...
TACAATGCGATCGAATTGACCACCTTGATATTCAAGGAAGTCCATGTGCTCAACTTCATAATTTTTAGCTCGCAATGCTGCGACGTTATCAGCTAGCAATTCAATAAGAGTGCCGTTAGTACTGATTTTCATTAATTCGTCAGCAATAGCGCCCTGACCTGCGCTTGGCTCTAACCAAGTGTGATGCGGTTGAACGTCAGCTGCGGCAATAGCTTTAGTAACGAGGTGTAAAGGAGTTGGAAAGAATTGGTATTCCTTCTTCGTGTTTAGGACTTCACCACCACACAAGCGCTCTTGAATAGCCTTTGCGTCTGACTTAAAAACAAAGGTACAGCGCTTATAAACGCCACCAGCTTTTTGAAGAATTTTCTTGATTGTCGGGTACTCAGATAGCTGCTCATCTGGAAGCTTTAAAATATTGCCTTCAGCTGTCATGGTCGCGATTTGTTGTAATGCTAGTTCAGACATGGTCTTTCCTCGTTTGTTGTGCGCCAAATTGTCGAAGAAGGCGCGATTCAGTTAAGTGACTAGACGTCATTTCATAATGCATATAGATTATTTCATGTGTCATTAATAGTCAATAATTTTTATGATATTCTTAATTTTCGAAGTTATTCAAGATTACATCAGTCATTCGGCTACTGAATTTCTCTGCAATAGTCTCGATTCTGTCAAATACCTCGCTATTTGGAGTTAAAATCACTTCCTCTTGATCGATTAATCGAACCGCTACGTATTTGCGGCGACTTTCTTCAGTAGGAAGGTTTTCAAGAATTCTCAAGCGCCCAGACGGTACAAACCTGTAATCGTGCCAGCTAACTACCTCGTAACTAACACCACATTCAGCAGGTGTACCGACTAGTGCTTCTTCCCATACATTCGCTCTAGAATTCCATTCTTCGTCGCTAATGTGATCAGGTTTATCGGTTGAATTTTGGTAAGAGAAGTCTTCAAAACCTATTTGAGATAATACCTCTGTGTAACCTGCGTCATTTTCAATGTAGTAAAGCGCAAGTACATCACCACGGTAAGGAATTAAGCTGATTGAAAATGAGTAGTCCCAATCGACACTACGGTAGCCCTCGCATAGTACAGCAATCATTCCACTGCTAAGGGATTGCTGGAGGCTTTCCGCAGTCGCCAGCACCGGAGCACCAGAAATTGGCAGCACGTTCGCCGCCAAATCTAAATTATTAGCAATTTTCTTGACGCAAAAGCGGCGTATCGCATCTTGTGCTGATTTTACTGAAGCTCTTTTGATTGCCTTCAGTTTTGTCACAGCATCTTCGAGAGTGGCATTTTTGAGGATTAAACCGTTGTAAATTTTAGTGCTCATTATGACTACCCTTATTTACTTCAACTGATTTGGTTATCTAGAGACTTAAATGCGCCGTAAGCGCATTTAATAACTTGCTTAGCTGGTGGTTATAAGCCAGCCATGTGCTTCCAGTTACCGACATAAAGTGGCGGAATATCTAGTCCAAGCTCTTCAATGTACAGAGACATTGATTCTGATTGACCATCCCACTTAGCAAGAAGGATTTCTCCTTCAAATTGGTCATCTTCATCTCGTTCATTTTCTTCGATATCATCAAGGTATCTTTGGTTATCTGCATCCAAATCCTCTTGAGCTTCAGCGCGAGTGCAGAAAATCAAAGGCATCGGGTTGCCTTGACTGTCTTCAGTTGAGCCAATCGATTGACCACCTCCAAGTTCAGAGATTGCAACCACATAGAAAACACCCTTTTCACAAGCAGCAATTACATCAGGGTTGTTGTCATTATCAGCGATTAGTTGTTGAAAAATAGGGCTTAATGTAGTCATTTTGTCATTCCTGCAAAAGTTGATTGGTATAATTAAATAATCTAAATAGATTATATAAACATACTTCGCCTTTGTCTATAATTTTTGTGATATATTTTCTATGTTTCGGGAAATAAAAAAGGAGCTTTTCGCTCCCTTTTCTAGTAAAAATTGACCCATATAATTAGCCAACAAATTTGTCTTGCTCGCCGTTATTTGAGAGAGCCTTAATTGCTTTTCTCCAAAGTTCATGGTCTTCATGAATAGACTTTGGTGACTCAAGAATTTCTTTAAGAGTATCCTCAAGCTTAAATACTCTTTGTTTCGAATCCTCTAGCTGCTCTAGGGGTGTCTCTCCGCCAATTTTCTGCATGATTATTTCGTACATTTGTCCGGTTTCTGTATCTTCCAAATGAGCTGCGAAGTAGTTAACGCCGTTCTGTTGTTTGAAGTAATTCGTTAGGATTTCATCACCACACTGATGAAGTGGCGAACGGTCATCTTCTACAGGTTCAGTGTCTGCATGTAAGACTTTTTTAGCTATTAGCCATGCTATATACGCTAATGCCATTAATCCAATAAGTGCTAATAAGTTAGTCATTTTAAGCGTCCGAAATTTAATCAAGTGAAATTATGCGGCTAATCCTTTTAAAGGAAGAGGCGAAGCCTCTTCACTTAGTGAGTGCTTTTGATTTATGGCGGTATATTGGCTTTTACCATTGCAAACTTTTCTAAATTGAAAGCTTTATTTTCGATGTTAGTACTTTGTTCTAGTAAGAATTCATATAGCGTTCGCATTCTTCAAAGCAATTTGAGTATGTCTCCATACGATTGTTTGCTGAAGGCGCATAGACTGGTTGGCCATTAACGAAAACTACAAGCAAACTTTCACCGCTCACCATTACAGGTTCAATAGTGAATTGAGCTTCCCCTTCTTCGATTAGCTTTGCGTTTTCTTCACTGATGCTGAAAGCGATGCTGTCCAAATCCTTAATGTTGAACGCTGAGCCTTTCACTTCAGTTGGATTAAAGGCTGATGTTTTACCTGCTGACATAAGTGTTTCCTCGTAAGAAATTTCAATTAAAAACTGTGGAACAATGACTTTTAATTATTATGATATACCCTAATTAGGTTATCAATATAATTTTTATGATATACATCACAGTAATAGGTTTGACCAAACCAAGCAGCATGATTACTATAATCATATAATTTTTATGATATATAGGCGAATCAAAATGAACGGATTACTCAGAACTTTCACCACGCAAAACTACATTGTTAGATTTGAAGTCTTCCCTACCATCCATGGAGAGGAGTACATGGACTGTACTGTTTACCATAAAAATGAACTCCTTAAAGGCTCTCGCAGCGTAGTTCGAATTGTTGCGGGTACAGTATCCGGACCTTTAACAGCTTTTCCTGCTAATAAAAGCGGTATGCGAGCGGCGCTAAAACAAGTTCATGGGCGAATGGTAACTAACGGCAAGATTACACAGCCTCTTAAACGAATTCTTGGTAAGTCTGAAGATGTTCCACAAGCTCGCCGTGTCATTGCTCATTATGCATCTTCAATTGAACAAGCCGATGTTGATGTCCCACGCATTAACGGTCAAATCGACCAGCGAAGCTTCAAGGAGTTGCTACTGGATGCCACCAGCTCAGCATTCAACTTTAATCAAAATTTTCGATACGCAAAAGCTCGCCTTCTCGGTGGCAACCACAACGAAGCGATGATTTACGCACTAGCAGCGGCATAGGTTATTAGTCGGCACTCACCGAGTGCCCTCTTTCCAGAAATAGGGAGCATTCTGATGGTTTATAAAGGTTACAAAGTCTACCCGAGTGGCGACCGTTATCTGGTTGAGTTAAACGGTGTAGTTGTCGGCAGAGAACAGTCAGAACAACGAGCAATGATTCTGATTGACGAAAGAATTTACAACGAAAATTAACGAGGAATGAAACATGTTTTGTATTAATTGTGGTGGTCAGAATGTAGATATAACAACCGACAAAGATAAGAAAGTGTTTGTTGAGCGGGGTGAATATCAAGAGGGCTCAGGAAATTATTCACGAGAGTTTGAGGCTGTAGTTTTAGAGTGCTCAGAATGCCATCACGAAATGATTAACGCATCATAGTTTCCTAGCCCCGAGTTTTGGGGCTTTTCATTTTATAGGGGTTATAGAAATGCAGATAAATTCAATTGTTGAGTGCTATTACTGCGGTAATGTCATCGATGAGAAAGTCATTTCTTCAGGAAATCTTCACCTTCACGCCGATTGCAAAATCCACTTTGACGAAGAAATGGAAGCTTCATTAAAAGCGGAGAACGAAATTAGAATCGCCGATAACAAAAACACCCTTCGACTTTTTAAGCATTTGAAAAAAGTGTTGAAGCCGAAAATTTGGCAAGCCATCGAGTGGCAAAAACAAGAAGGACATTTCGATTTGTCGATCGTCTCTATTGATGAAGTTAAAGGAAGCCGCGTGACAGGTACTAAATTCTTTGGTCAACGCACTGCATTGCGTCACGTTTACGATGACACCACCACCAATTTCGACGGAGATTCTTATGGCGGTGACGTGTTCCTATACATTGGTAAACAGCGATACTTGAAAATGAGCGTTTGGGGATAAGATACGAAAAGGAGCGCGAAGCTCCTTTTTATTGGCGGTCATGTATATGCGTGATTACTACCACGGTGCGAGCTTTAAGTTTTCTTTGCCTACATTATGCACCTTAGAACTCACTTTTAACTGATTGAAAAGATCATCCCTTTCGATTGGCGCCGATGTCACCAAGGTTAAGTTCGCCACATTGACGCCCTTCTCTTTAGCTACATCCATCAACTCAAAGGAGTCCATTTGTTCAAACTCTATTGATAAATCAGCTTCTTTTATGTGTGGCGGCACATTAAACACCTGCAAAATGAAATGCTGATGTTTAAGAGCTTCCCCTCTCATAGAAAAGTCACTAAGTGGCTTTGGCAAGCCTACAAATGCTGGAATTGTCTTTCTTCCAGCTCGCAAGTACATCCCTATTCTGTGCCATCCATCAGCAATGAATACTCTCTCATGGTCGTAGTGCGGTTGGTATGCCAAAGCAATATGAACAGGCGAATGAATATCACGACCTTTTTCAAGTTCATCCCAAATTTCTTCCCAGTCTTCTTCACCATTAAGGTTTTCAAAGTCCATTTCCCTTTCAATGAAAGAAATCATGTGTTTTAGAAATGCCGCATCGCCAAGATTTGATAAATCAAAATCAGTTTTGTACCAGGTAAACTCTTCTGGTCGCATTTGGGTATCATTATCGTAGTTGTACGCATCTTCCATATCCCAGCAAATAACTGACGGTGACACGACAGGAGATGATAAATCTAAGCTCTTTTTTGCGTATTCTAGAAACATTAATGTCACCACCCTGAATAAATAAGATAATCGTTGTCGAAATCGAAAGTTTTTAAGATATGAACCAAATTGAAAATCGCATATTCATTGGACTCTGAAGATGATATTTCCCCATCTCCACCAGCACGGTAACGCACGTTTGAGCACAACTCGTTGCACCAGTCATTTCTCTTGGCCATCAAATTTGAAGCGATTCTTCCTGCTAATTCTTTGTCTAGCGTTAGTTCTGGAGTGTTACTCTCATTGCAGGCTTTTGAAAATTGTTCGAATAAACTGGAGTAATATTGCGCTGTCCTTGTTTCGAATTCCTGAATGATTTTGATCAGCCCTTCTTTACTTAAAATAAAGAATTGAGCACCTGCATATTCACGCAAGTCGAAGCTATAAAACGGAGTTAGCTCATCATTGTGGAAAGAGTCATCCTTGCCTATTTCATAGAGTCGATCGTGGGCGTCAAGGTCATGCAGCTCTTCGTCAGAATTAATTAGAGCCAAGCACTCCTCATGCGATTTACCGCAGTACTTTTCTCGTTCTGATTTAGCAATTTTCCCAAGTTTAATTCTGAAACCCATCTTAGTACCCCTGTAATGGTGCTTTGTGACTGCACTGCAATGCTTGAATTGATAATTATTATGATACTTTTCATTGTGATTATCAATGTAATTTTTATGATATACAGCACATAAAAACACTTGATATAATCCATTTAGATGATATTATTAATATATAAATTTTATGATATACAGGTGATTAAGATGCGCGACATGGATACATTCATCAAAGAAGAACTGAGCAATACCGCCCCGCTTGATGTTCCTTTTTCTACAGGAGAAGCAGTCATCGTTGTTAACCCTTACGGTGTTGTTTTTCAAGGGTTTAAGGTGATTGGTTTTGGAAAAGATGAGAACCGTCCGAACTGCCATATTTACCTAAATTGGGATTGCTGGTGGTGCGCCCCTGATGACCACCGAGTTTTTAAAGCTAACGACCTTAAACCATTTCTGCGTGCGTACTCGCCAAAGTACGGTTATCTAGGCATAGATAAGTACAAAGACTTTATTTGGGTGAATGACCCAGCTGATGCCGAGCTGTTCACCACCAAGGCGATGGGTGAAGAAAAATCAAAAGGCTTCATCGTTGATGGTAAATCAGTTCAGTGCAAACTAATTCCAGCGGAAGGCTGTCAAGCTCACTCATAGTATTAACGCCCTGCTCTGGCGGGGCTTACTTAGGATTATCAAATGAAAAACATTCAGTTAATCATCGTTCGCGGTCACAGCGGTTCAGGTAAAACTACAAAAGCAAATGAAATGGCTGCTCACTTGGGCGATTGCGTTGTTTTAGAAGCTGATAAGTTTTTTGAAAACACCAAAACCGGTGAGTACGAGTACGACCGAAAGTACATCAAGCAAGCCCATGAATGGTGTCAAGCTGAGACGGTTAGAAATCTACGTTCTGGAACAAGTGTTATCGTTGCTAATACATTTTGCCGAAAGTATGAAGCTCAATTTTATATCGACCTAGCCAAAGAGCTTGGTATCCCGCTAAGTGTATTTGAGTGCAAAGGTGATTATAAGAACGTGCACGGTGTTCCGCCTGAAGTCGTTCAGGCTCAGAAAGACCGCTATGAAGAATTTGAAGTTTAAGAGAGCGAAGGAAGCGAAGCTTCCCATTTTGAAAGAAGGTTTTAAGGGCAAAGGTAAATTTGCCCTTTTTACGTCTATTTAAAATCCAGTTTAAGCATTACGTTGGCGACTTCTAATCCGCTTGCTAGTTTTCAAAAATGGCAAAGTCAGTTCAATACAATAATTCTCCTGAATCACATTATGATGGCGATCAAATAGCGTGTAAGATTTCTCATGGCTAATTATTTCATGGGCGATCAATGTTTCTGCAATCTCAACTGGAATCGCGGCGACAAATTTTGTCGCATTTATTGCACGACATAAATGATAACGGTGCATACCATTTTCAAAAGCAATCGTGTCCGATTTAAGAATAGGTGCATCAATTACAGCTCGTCTCGTGGTTGCGAACTTATCCTCTTCTCTCATGGTTTTATCACACGAATAATTCCAGCGTGCCTCGCATTCTTCCTTAGTGCCGTAAATGGTCTCATCAATTAAGTCGTTAACGTTTCTAGGGAGGTATTGCTCTATTGAAGTGAGCTTCCATATTGGGTCGAACGAATGCATGTCTACCCAAGCATAAATAAAGCCGGTTGTTGTTTCGGGGAGTTCATTTGTTCGGCATCGTTTGAAATGAAGCTCTTTACAACTTTCATCAAAATCCCAGGCTTTACCAGGTATTTTTACAGGCACATCATTGCTTACTGTTATTTCAATCATCTCATTATCCTTAGTGTTAGTTTGGCCCCGATTGCTGGCCAAAAAATTGACCTCAAAGTTAAAGTACCCACGGAACTCAAAAACAAAGACGGATAACGAAAAATATTTTCCACTTATAGCGTGATTTTTTTCTGTCAAACCAAGTCAAGAGACTCGGAAATTGCCTTTTTTATAAAAACATATAGTCTAGACCTAATGATTAGTTGTCTGTAGGCTGATATGTATTGTATTCCTGAACATCAATTAGAAGCTTTAATGAGCATTTTTTCTAAGCGGGATTTGCCTGAGAAATCTCGAACGGCGATTCGAATGGTAGTTCTGAATGGATTTTCATTTGCGAGAGCTGCGAGGCTGGTGGGTATGACGCCGCAATCGGTAAGTCTCGCTGTAAAGAAAATTGATAAAGCAGACACTCTAATGAGGGAAATATACTTAGTTTAATTCTCTAAACAGTAATCATAGGCACCATGAGAAACCATAATGGCAACTAAAACTGCTGCCATTACAATTTTTACTGACCGATTGAAAGCACTTCTTCACGAGTTTTTCCTGTCATGATAGTGAGCATTTGAATGGCTTGGTGGTCCATAAAACCTTTAGGCCAATCTGGTGAAAGTTTGGCATCTTCGCCAATGCTGTAAGTCCCACCTTCATATTCAAAACTAAAAGGTTCAATCTCTTTTAGTCGAACACCAACACGTAACTCGTTTAGCATAATGCTAGAAGCTACGTACGCGGTTTCACCACTATTCAGCAAATTCTGATACCAATTTCGAGCTTCCCAATCTGAAACTGCGTGTTTGTTATCTTTGCTGATTACTACGTGTATTTTTTTCATAATAAAATTCCGTTTATATTTAACAGCTGATTGATTTTTCGAAATCTTCAAGCCACTTCCAAAGATCATTTACAGCCTTTGATAGTCCCTCTTCATTCAGAGGATAACTGTCAAATAATGGTTCAGAAACCGTAATGACGTTGTTAAGGCTATTCCCTGTAAAAGTGACATTTTCATCACTAAGTTTGAATGAAGTTTCAAACTCTTCCGTCAGCTTTGAAACTGGAAAACCAATTGTTATGTCTTTTTTAAGCAATTCTAAAAGTGCTTTTTGATCTAACTCTTTAATCATTTTAACGCCTCTTCCCGTTTTCATTTTGATGGTACGAAAACCTAAAGCACATTGCTATCTGAATCGAGTAAACCATTGGGTTACCTGCATTTCCAATAGTGATTATAAAATCTTGGCTTAAAGTAAATCATTTTTGATTTATATTTAATATACGTCATTTTTGATTTATTGCAAATCATTTTTGATTTGTTTATAGTTAAATCAACGAAATAACAATGAGTAGCTTATGGCTGGAAAATCAACTGACACCAAACGTTGTGTAGAGCATCTACGAGAACGTATTCAGAATAAGCGTGAAGAGTTGGGCGGCAGTGAGGCTTTATATATTGCACTCTATGGCAAAGCGCCTGTAGATAACCAAAATCAGACGTTTAGAAACTTGGTTAACAGAGGTAGCTTGAAGGCTGAATTTCTAGCTCTATGTGCGGATAAGCTCGGCTGGCACGATATGACGCTGGGTGAACTCTTCGCTTTGACTAATAAAAGCAAAGGTAACAGTAAATGAAGTGGAATGCGTTCGAAATTGACGCAGTTCAATATGACCTAACTCATTTGAACACATCGACGTTTAACTTTAACAGACCTGCAACGGAAACCAGTGAAGAGAAAACCGTAAATATTACTTTGTCTTTTTCGGACCATTGCTTTACCGATCATCACGGTGATACTGATGAATGGATTTATGCTGATGCTCAATCACAAGGTACACGATTTTTTTGCAAGACACGCTATGAGTTATCAAAACACTTACCTGATTTGATTCGCTCACTACTGGAAAGTAACCCTTATTTGCTTCTTACTTTCTTACGACACCGCGAACAATTCTTTTACTTAGAAGAAGAGTTTCACGGAGAGTCATATCGTGTATTCCTAGAGGTTTCGGCCCCAAGAGCTGCATACACTGATATTCGTATAGATGTAAAATCAGCTTACGATGAAAAACCTTGGGCAACTCCCGTTCAGGGCAGCGCAAGATATAAACTCTGGCGCATTATTGATGCAAGATTAGAAGGCGTTCAGCTTCAGCGTAAACGCAAGAGATAAAAAAAGCGACCGAATGGGTCGCTTTCTTATTGAATATGGTGGAGGTCTTTCGTGTTATCGCGGCGCGGCCTGCGACCCCGTAGGGTAGACACTAACGTACTCAATGAGTCCCACTAATCGTTAGTAAGCTAATAATAAGAAAATTTGTGCTAATCGTCAACTCAAGAGGTTAACCGTTTATGTTCACTTTCCAGTAATAGTTAATTAGCTAATTTTTCCAACTCTTCTGATGTCGCATGTCTGCAGACTTCAAAAAGCATATCTAGTGCCTCCTCTGCAGTATCATGGTCAGAATGGTGATCCATTAAATTGCTAAACGGGCAGCGATGATTACCAAAACTCTCATTCGCTAAAAACTTATTCACTACCAATACTGTATAACAGTTTCTCTTAACAGAGAACGTAACGCCAACATCAGAATTTGATAAAACGCCATTTATTGGGCTAGTAACCAAAAATACCCCGCCGCTATTACCGTCAGAGTTAAAACGCTTTGTTAAACGATGAGAGGTAACGGTGCTTTTTAGTAAGTTTGCTAGCATTTCTACATTGATTTGAGTGAATTCGTGCTTGCTTCGAGAAGACCCAACAACAATTCCGCCCGATTCAGGGACCACAATACCGACAGATTCATCTACCTGGTGAGAGTTGTTACTACTCAGCTGAGAAAAGCCAACAGCAAATATAGTGAACTTTTCGAATGACCGCTCATCATTTGTGTTTTTAGCAAACAAAACCACTCCACTATCTAAGCATCTTAAACGGTATGGAGACTTTCTAGCCTTAGCTGTTCTAACCTTAAATGATTGTATTGCTTCATCAATCGAGCAATTCTCTAAAATAGATTTGCTTCGACTAGCGCCAGTCCATGCGGCAGACCAGAGATATTGCTGATTAGATGGCGAGCGTGCATCCACGTTATTTCTAACACATTTTTCTATGAGATACATGGCGGCACCCCTTTAGTTGGGTAGCTTCTGTATTGAAAGAGCGATTTGGGGATATTAATGTACATTGCCTTTACGAACTCCCACTCATCATTGGGATAACTTCTTGTGTTTAGCGTTTCTGGGGCGCGGCATTTCGCGTAATCTTCACCCAGTTTGTCGGCATAAAACTGGGTATAGCCGGTGCTTGGGCTTACAGCATCATCAACACGTTGAGTTTTTTCAGTACCAGTTCTTTTGTTTTTAAGCACGATATCAATCAACATAAATAGGTTCCTTGCTGGCGACCTGCAGGCCACCAGCTACAGTGGTTATTAAATTTGAGGTAATGGAGCGTGAGAGCAACGAACAAGGCGAAAATCCGATGAGACCACCAATTCTTCACAGTATACGAAATAATTGGATGCCTCATTTCCCAATTCGTTTGGCGCATAACCATGCTGGAACGTTTTGCGAGTAGCCGTTCTTACACCATCGAAACAGGGGATACCCGTTTTAATACTTGCTACATCTTTATCAGTTCTAGCAGCAACAAAAACAACGCCACTTTCAGAATCGACTAGTTTTGATAGCTGTTCCCAGACAACAGCGCGAGCAGCTGGCGGTAAAACGTTAACGCAGTAACCACAATAGACACTATCGTAAGTGCAAAGTAATGCGTCGGGATTATTGAACCAATTTATGTCGTATTCAGAGCATTGGCGACCAGTCGCTTTTTCGATAGCTAAAGTATCTTGGGATAGCTTTTCTTTACCTTTGGCAAAGTTAATCGAGCGCCCTTGAATAAGCCCCATATCAATGAGTCGCTTTAATGGTGCGGCAGGTGATTTTCGACTAATTGAAGTGTTCTTGCTTAGTCTAAATTCTTCCTGAATATCACAAGGTTCAGTATGAACTGTAACGTTTAATGCTTGAGCAATTAGTGCCATCTTACAGCCCCTTACTTAACCAAATTGATGTCGGTGTAGAGTTCCGTTTTATCTAATTCATCAATTGAAATGAATTTTGTTTGGCAAAGCCCGTCATCTTCAAAGTGCTTTGGGATGCACTTGAAGCGAAATTTTCCAAAAGAAATTTCTATGACATGTTCTGTCGTTTGGCACTCTGAATCATTGAAATCTAGAAGATCATCATAATTTAACTCAGCAACGCTTTTTGATTGAGAGTTTAGAAATGATTCCAAACTGGCACTGTTACAGTATTCAACTTCAAAGAATGGAAATTCGCAACACGCTAAGTCATTGTCGAGAACAACTTTTGAAAGCGTTTTGATTCGCTCAATCGCTGATTGATCTAAGAAAGCAAAAAGGTGGTTAGGTGTTTCATCAAATGCACTAATACATTGAACATTCATAGCAACTATTTTGTACATGTTATTTCCTCGTAAATGTAATGCCCTAAAGTCGAAGTTGGGCTTCAAATTAACCATAATTATTATGATATATATTGAGTAAAATTACAAGGAGCATGATAAGTTATTAAATAAAAAAAGGAGCATAAGCTCCTAATTTAAATCAATATTATTCAACTATTACCATTGCTTAATGTCATTACCTTTATTTTCAAGCTTATCGGTTTCTAAAGCTAATAGTAAGCCGTCAGGTATTGGGATTTTGCGATCTTCCAACTCCTGCTTGTAAGAGTCATATGTATTTGGGAACGGGTTGGGTTGTTCCAAATTAGAATAAATTGGCTCATCATTTCCCTGTTCATCGATGACAAGGAAGAAGCATCCAAGTCTTCTATCCCAACCAGTAAGCACTTGTAACGTGCCATGACTAAATACGTGTTGTGTCATAAGGTTAGTTCCTAGTTATTAGTGTTGGTAAGATACGCGGCGGCTTACAAGTTTGATATAAATATGCTCAATCTCTTCTTCAATAGCTTCAAGTTCTTTACCAGAAAATTGGTTTTTTTGTTGGTTTAGGTAAGCATATCGTGTTTGCAAATCATTGTTAGTTTCGTACATAGATGGATTCCTCGTAAATAACAGCCCTTAAAAGTCGAAGCAGGCTAAGAACATGTAATTATTATGATATAATCCATTTAGATTATCAACTAATTTTTATGATATTTCCCGTTTTAGTTCACATCTTAAAAAGAAGAAAAAAGGAAGCTTGAGCTTCCTTCTTTTATTGAATATGTAGGTTAGTCATTGAAATTCAATGACTCATTACAGCTGTGGCAAGAATCAGGGTATTTCTTATTAAACCGAACTCCAACAGGCAATATAACTGCTCGGCAGTTCGGGCAGCACTTGCCATCCAGACAGGGAATTGAAAATTGCCCTCTAGAGTTTCTTAGTTGAATTCGTTTGTTTCCGTGCTTATAACTCATATGTTCACATCTCTACTATATATTGTGGTAGAAGCAGCTGATGGAGGCACTAAATGTAGTGCCTCTGGTAATTCCATTAGCCTTTTAGATTGGCTGTACGCACAGGTGCTGAGATTGCAATAAAGTCAAAGCCGGACCCGACATTCCATTCCTCACCGTTTTTGAATTTTGCCCACCAGCCCGAAGCACCCTCATGACGAGTCAAGGTTGCTAAGTCACCTTTATTCCACAACTCTTCGTTGTTGGTAGAAGATATAAAACTCCAAGAGTGCATTAAAATTTGTGATCCTATCGCGGGACGTTGAAGCGGCATTGAGAATGCGGGCAGCTCCAAAACTTTTCCCGTTTCTGAACGGCTGTCAGAGTCTTCCCAGTACGCCAATAAAACTGACTCATTATCGTATGGCTGAGAGTCGAGCGAGAATACAGGTTGTCCGGAAAGTCTGCAGTTATCCAGAACAGGATATTTTTCATCAAGAAGTCGTTTAACCAAATCCGTTGGACCTATTGATAGTTTCGCTAAAAGTTTAAATCGACCTATTGCATCGTATTCAGGGTGACTGTCGTTGGAAAAGAGTATTGCCGCTACTTGGCTAGATTTGTCGTGAATACTCTCTGAAACGTAGTAGTTAGTGCGAGTTCCCATGATTATTCCTCGTTTGATAATGCCTATTTAAGCCGTTTATGCTTCGTTAGCTTTGTTAATGCTTAGTAATGAACCCGATTTGCATTGGAATAAGTACCGACTGGTCGTTTCGCTGAATTTTCCCAATCCCTGACCGTCGCAATAATCCAAGTTGATGTCCTGCATTTTTTTTAGAGATTTAGCTGAACTAAGAGCGAAGTTACCACCATCCTGACAGACCACTCGAAGTCGCCCATCATCAGAGACTGAGTAAATTTTCACATTTGTACCGCAAAGCTCATATGACACTTCAATGTAATTGTCTCGCTGCTGCCCAGCTGAACATCCAGATAGGAGAGATAGAAGTAAAAAAAATAACATTAAACCTTGTTTCATATTTCGAATTCCTTTGTTTAGATAACTGCTTTAATTATTATGATATATACTTCAATGTCAACAATAAAAATAACCTAAATAGGTTATTGTGAATGGATTCACATTAGGTGGTGATTATCGTTGTTTGTATAATTTTTATGATATATATTGTAAAAAGATTGCCGCAACTTCGACCTTGAGCGGCTAAAACGAGGAAATGAACATGTTATTAGTAGTGCCATTCGTCTATGAAGCGCTGGTAGTACGCCCACGCTGTAGAAAGCCGGTTGTAGTAGCAATTCGGGACGAAATTGAAGTTAATATTAAAGAAGTCGACGAGGATACAATCCCTGTCGCTTTCAAAGTCGGTAAAGATAGCTATCGTTGGGACGGTGTGAAATTGTGGGATTTCGCCTATTTTACTGAGGCAAGACGACCACCTCTTAAAGTTCGTGCTGAAACAGTAAAAGAGAACACTCTCTCACCAGATGCTTACAAGTGGAGCTGTAGCAGTTCATTAGCACCATTTAAAAACTTTTGGTTTTCAAACAGCAAAACGATGGCTCGTAAACATAACCTACCCACGTCGATAGTAGGCCAGTCATGGCTAAAAGATGCAGCGCCGCTCGAAGAGGTAGTTTACCGAAAGTTTTTGGACTCTAACCGCCTTGATATTCAGAACATGGCAATCGAAATAGCCAGTAACTACCTTATTTGCAATGGTTTTCTATATCACAGAGTAGGCGAACCACGTTACGAGGTGATCACCTTCGGATGCGGTAGAAATTGTAGTCGTGCTGTATTTATCGTAAATGGCCAAAATCCAAATATTGCAGATGACTGCTATTTCAATGCCTTCCAATTTGATGAAGCAATTAAATGCATGAAGTTGGTTTCAACCTTAGCGCCTGAGAAAACTAACTGCGGCAATAAAATTCAGGTCCTAATCCCTTCTGCTGTGCAAGTGAAGCGTAACCCGCGAATGAACAAAGATACGGAATAACTTCAATACTGTGCTGGTGGAATATTCCACCAGCTTTTCAATCGGCTTACTTCGACAACAAAGCCAAAAATTACGAGGAAAGACTAATGAATAATACCTATCCAAAAGCAAAAATGATGGTTGCCTGCCGTGATTCCAACGGCTCCGCTGACATTTTCGTTTGTGAAGTTGAGATTCCAGAACAAGACTTTATTAACGATGGACTACACTATCAGGCCGCGATTTCTAAAGCAGAGGAAGAAGGATTTACGGGTCCATTTCTGCCATTTGATGCCGCGGAGCAACGCAATATTGCTCGTCAAGTGTGTGAGCTTGAATGCCCCATTCCATTCACTCTTACTGACCATTCTGACTCCGCAGATGAGAATGCACCAAAAACGAAAGGTAGCATCACCTTCGGTTGGGATGGAATATCAGTAAAACTCAACGGGTACTCAGATTGTAACAGCCTGGATAACCAAGGCATCGTTACATTCCTTGAGCTTTACGAAGGGAAGGTTATTCAGCGCGTATATAGCAGCATCAATCGAGAGGACCCAACACATTCAATTTCCCTTGAGGATGCCAGAAATGAGTGTCGTGAATTGACGTTCTGCGAAAAGTTAGAACAGTCCATTTTGAAATTTGATGCAACTTTGCAAGTGGAGAATGACTTTCTTCTGTGCGCTGAAGAAGACCGTTTAAATGTAATGCAGGCAACAGAGAGTTATTTTAATGATGAGAGTTTTGATATCAGTACTCTTACGCCATTAGTCGGTGACCTAAAGCCTTACTGCGAGCAAGTCCGTGATTTAACACGCCCATACGCATCAATAAGCAAGTCAGCTCAATATGAACTTCTCCAAAAAGCGCATGATTTTTACATGACAAATGGAGGGCTTGTGGTTACTTTCGGGGCAGCTGATGGCGGATTTGCGCTGATGCCACTCCAAGAACATGCAGCAAAATCAGTAGTGATCTCAGATTTAATGGTGAAATTGAGTGCAGCTGGATACTCGGAAGAAGATATAGCTTCAGTTATCTCTAAAGCCACCAATATCACTGCTTCGACAGTTAATGTCGAAGGTATTTCATCTCAAATTCGTTTCCTGCTCGATAACGGCTATTCCGCGAAGGAAATAACCGATCTTGTTAAGATTAGCTAATTACTTTAGTTTGATATTGTCATGGGTAAGCGTTGCTTGCCCTTTTATCCTGACTCGGATCAAAGGACATTCTCGCAATTAATGAAGAATCGAGACAGTCATAGCTAACGCCTAATCCCTCATCAATTGAAGTACCATCAATAAAAAAGCTAAACCTATGGTCTAGCTTTTTTTGTTCAGTTTTCAACAATTATGCTTTGGGTAACTCACTTTTGATAGTTAAGTCTTGGTTAAAAACATATCGAGAGTGGACCACTGGATGATACAACAAGTCTAAACTCTTCAATTTGCTAAAAACCTCTTCGTTAGCCGCCGCAATGAAAAATGGCAAGCCGAGATATCTAGTTAACCAAACTCTATGTCTACCCGCCTGAAGACGAGGTGGATACTTGGCAAATACTGGTGAGTGAATATCAATGCGCCCATTCTTCGCGTAAACAGCTAGAAGACTGTCTACTTTTCTCTTCGATTTCTCGAAATCTCCGACCGGGTCAAATCCAAAATCCAAGCTTATAATGTCGTCCAGGTTATCGGGTATGAAATGCTCTGGAAACTCTCTTTTGGTAAAGGTATAGAATTTTTCTGAGTCAATGGCCACATACCTAAAATCCATCAAGTCGGCTTCTATTGGGACCGAGTGAATAAACTGGACATCACCACCATTCAATTCAATGTTTGGATACTCATGCTGAGTAAAGCCCAGCTCCCTAGTAATAGACAGTTGTCCTTTTCTGTTCGTCATATATTTCTCATCGAGTTTAATAACTGACCTACTTTAATGAAACGATTGAGCCTCGGCCCATAAAGTTAAGTAAATCAAGTTTATCTCTAAATGCAGTCTGAAGGGATTGCTTAGCAAGTGAATATGCACCTAACTTACCGTGAACCTCACAACTAAATCTCCTAAAAACCTTAATTAGCTTGCCATCTCGGTATTCATTCCAGGATACACGGTATTCGTAACCCAGTTTCTTTTTGTTCGATCTCACTCCAAAAACGGGTTCTAAGCTTCGAGGTAACCGTGCCAGTAGAGTCCAATCAGTAAGTACGTCTTCCCAAAAGCCTTTCCAGAGCTTTTTACCCTGCTTATTCCTCTCGCTAATTGCAACTTTTAACGCTTTATCAAGCCCCATTTTCTTATGCCCGATCGACTTATAATAGAATCCACCAGCTGGTTTCGGGATTTGAATTTTAATTGACTCTACACCTTCGGAAATGAAACGATACCCTGTATTAGATCTAAAATATGCTGATGCGTTAGCTGTCTCCACAACTACCCCCTATATACTTTGGTCATTCAAACTCATTTTTCTTTGAAAGAGCCTTGGTAAGCATACAAAAACGCATCATAAACTTTTGCATCTAACTGCCTTATGCTATCCAGAACTTCTCTCATAGTGGCCGACAAACCTATTTTTCGATTCCCCAAATCCAAACCAATATCTATTGCCTCAAGGTCGAAAGTAGAATCTTCTTCGCTAACGGAGGTGTAACGTTGCTTGGCCACATCTACAATAAGATCGAGTTCAAGCTGGCATAGTGAGATAGTCATACTCATGGCTTAAAATTCTCCTTACTTACTGTTCAACTGTTCAGGTAAAAATTCAGGTGTTGATTTACGAATTAACTTGTTCCTGCGTTTGATCTTTCGCTTCAGTTTTCTCAACAAAAAATTCATTAAGCGCGCTCTTTAGAAAGTTCAGACCTATCACACCAATAACACCGATGATAATTAAATGTACATACCCTGCTAGCCCATCAACACGGATGCCCGACGGGATAATTACTAGCATCATTACTAAACAGATTGCTGCGGAAAAAAATGAATTAGCTTGATTTTTAGTCATGTTTAATACCTCTGATTAATTTGTTTTAACTATGATAACTGGTTAGAAATTTCAGACAGTTCGCAAAGTAAATCAACATGCTCATCCCCTAAAGTTACCGGTATAGATGTTTGATTAATTTCGCGCTGAGCCATTCTTGATAGCTCAGAGAATCGCTTACCTCTAAAGCTCTCGATTCTCCCTTCCATTGGGTAAACTAAGTCATCTCTAACGTAGGCTACAAGAGCTTTGATGAACCCGCCACCCTTTATAATGTGCCAAGCGCCAGATTTGCCTTCAGATATGATGACTTGAGGCATAACGCTATGAGCTAAAAGATAAATAGCAGCCTCGACATGAAGTTCGCTGGTGTATTGGCCATCATCTGTGTAACAAAGGTCATTATCGCCATCTCTACTGACCAACATAGAAACGTATGGGTTCAAGTTACGAACTCTGAGTTTTAAATTAGTTACTAACATGATTTCTCTTCACTATGTTCATTCAGTTGTTGAATTACTGATTGTGCTTTGAAGACACTCTTCAGCAAATTTCCAGAATCGTTCAGGTCCCTTTACGAAGCGATAACCTTTACCCGGCACCCGAAGGTATTGAGTCTGAGGTGTGAATTTGTTCGCATTCCCTCGCTGGCCGTCTATAAACGACATTCGATATGTGTCTTTTCCATCCGAAACGGTTACATAGTATCGGTTTTCACCAAATGATGTTGTACGTATATGTTCCATAATTCGTTTCCCCTATTGAGCCGATGCCAACTCTTCCAGTCTTTCTAACCCTTTCGGCGTCCAATTCGCCTGCGTATAACTTGATTGGTTTACATACCCTAGCTCATGGGCTTTCACGACTAACGCTCTATCCTCTGTAGATGGATGTTTTTTGAATGCACTGAATGCTGTCAAAGCTTCTTCTAGAGCTTGAAAATCCGCTAAAGATAAATCTGGTTGATTGAATCTCACTGTGAAACCTAACCATTTTGGGAGACTTTTATTGGCAGGAAGAAATTCTGCGCCTTCTTTATTTAATGCCACGCATTCGCAGCGAATGGTGCCGCCCATGCCGCTCGGATAGTCGACGATCAAACCTTCTTTTAACTGTTCTTCTGTTACTGAAATGCCATTGATTTTTGCTTTAAATAAGTTTGTGGTCGCCATTTCTTTTTCCTGTTCTGAATTATCTAACCTAAAAATATAATAACCCAAACAGATTATAGTTGCAATAATTATTATGATATATATAATCTAAATAAGTGATTTACTTTGGAGAGTAAAAATGGGTAAACCAATTACCGAGAAAGAACGTTGTTTAAATATCGCGGCCAATGAGGAAATCAAAGAGATAATCTCTAAACAAATGGCCGATAACAACGTAGGCGCAAAAGAGGTAGCTCAAAGAATGACTGACATGGGCCGACCAATTTCTGAGCAAGGTCTTCGAAATGCCATCAGCTGTGGCACCCACAAAACCACCTGGTATTTCGATTTATTGAAGGCAATTAACCTCGATAAGCAAAAAGATTAAAGGTCATTCGTAACGTACTTGCGATCCCGCTGCGTGGGACCTGCATTCATTAATATTGGAGAACTCTCTATGAGTGAAAAACTCGATAAAGCGGCATTGTTCCAGAAAATCTGGGATTCAGAAAAAGTTTACCTGGGCGACCGCTATCCAGAATACGGAAAGCTTGTTATCCGAGGTGCTGCCGTCGGTGCTCCATATGATTTTGACAATGCTATTGGGTATATCGTCCAAATCAGAGAAAAAAGAGGTGCTTATGGTTCACAGATGTATCTCGTACGCCACGCAAGCGGAGAGTTGTTCACTCACGAAAATATGTCATTTTGGCTGCTAAATGAAGAAGACCAAGACGCTGCCATGTCCTTCTTCAAAGTAAAACCTGACCAAGAAGGTGGAGATACGGAATACTCCATCTTATCGAACGAGCCAAAAGTTGGTTACATCATCCCATTCGAAGATGGTGCCCCTACAAGTGAGTTCCAAAACTACTCGATGGCCATAACAACTACACTGAATAGGTAAAGAAATGACTACACAACCCACAATGACCAACGAAGAAATCGAGAAAGCCATTTCGTTAGGTTTATACCAATGCGTTGTAGAAGCGACCAACCCTACTCTTAGCCAACTAAAAACGGAGGAAGAACAACTAACCTCCTTGAGTTCTGAATTAGAAAGAACGGCACAATGGATGATGGAAGCATCTGGAACGCCAGAATTCAGTGATAGACAAGACGTTTACTATCCGCAGTTAAACCAGTGGAGAGAGCAGAAAGCAAAAGTTAACGCCCTTTATGCACAAAGAGCGAACTTATCTCGTGTTGGTGAGCCTACGTCGATTACAGCAGCGGCAAAAGAACTCGAAGAGAAGCGTGCAATAAAAGAAGCCTCAGTTACCAGTACCACTTATGAGAGAGCACAAAAGCGCTTATTTAAACAGGTGAATGGCTTTCTTTGTGGTCGTTAACTAATTGACTACTCTTCGGCGATTACCGGACGAGCCACTGCTTCTGGTGTCGCTGACGCTTTGAATGAAGAAATCCTCAGCATAAACATCACTGTCTTCGATGTATCTATCAACCGCCTTGTTCCTTTTTTCTACAATAGCAGTCAAGTACTGGTGATGTTCGATTACTAAGGAAACATCAATATCCTTATCTTCAAGTCGGCTTATGATGTTCTTGCCTTTAAACTCGCAAGTCCAAGCTAGTCGACCAAATATAATCTTGGTGCCAATAATTTGCTCAGCAATGGAATGCAGAAGAGAAAGCTTCTCCAACTGCTCAGCACTGGGGTTGGTTCTCCCGTTTTTCCACGAAAATATATCGGCACGTTTTGCACCTAAGATGTTTTCATAGTCTTTGACCGCTAGACCTAACTTATCCAAAACAACGGAGACATTTTTTTGATTAGTTGAGGACATATAACACTCCAAAATTGAAAAATAATTCAGAATTTTCCGTTTTAATATTCTTTGAGGAAGGTGCCATTCATTGTGTAGATTCTCCAAAACAACGTCTACCACCTTCCCTTTAGATATATCAGAAATCCATACCAGAACGTCGATTAAAGCTTGCGCCCACTAGTTCATCATTAATCGCAAGCTTCTCATTTAACAATTGAGGGATAGATTGCTTATTGAACTCTTTAATCCTTTTGTTCAGACATCGTACATAACCTTGATAATCACTTTGGACAATATCATTCCAATCGGTTTTCCATGCACGAACGGACATATTCTTACTTTTTGCCAGATCATAAGCAGCTAGAAATGTTATGATCTCTAATAAATTAGAAGCCTCATTCTTCAAAAGAATCCGGTTTAACTTCTCCATACTCAACTCACTTCGCAAATCAGATATACTTATCGCGAGTTCGTCGGTATCAATATCGGGCGCAGGTCTTATTACTTCAGTCGGCAGCATGTCAACTATCGCATCTGAAAACATTATTTCTGAGAGTGTTGACTCTTGATTTGCGTAAGGGTGCGACATGATAAAAGGTAAAACTTCATTCAAACTTGCCTGAAATAACACTTCATCATTTTCACACAGCTCAAGGAACGCTCGTCCAGCTCGATAGTCCACCGATTTTAAGTTCATTACATCATCAATCGGGCGGACTGAAAACTCTCTTTGCAGGTTTTGAAGAGCTTTGCAAATTAATGAGTGAGTATTTGGTGTCGAAGTCACTTCTGCGTGCTGATCACATAGTTTGCCATGTTGAAAAAGCGCATAAGCACTATCAAAACCTAAATACACAGCAGTTTTCTCATCAAGTTTACGAGTGTTGAGTTCAATCGATAACTCACTGGATAAAAATTGATGAAGATGATGTCGGATTTCTTGAATTCGAGAGGTAGTCAGTTCAAATCTATCGATAATAGGATTCATATTCTCACCTTTGGCGGTAGAGCGTTGACATGGCTGCATTTGTAGCGCTCGACCATTGTGATTGTATGAACAAATATTAAGGTCGTAAAAAGCTTTAATCTGTACTGGCTATGCAGCAAGCACCCTCAGCAGGGTTAATTGTCCTTTACAGGCAAAGCTGTAAGTCCTGTATACAATCATACCCGTTGTGTCTTCAGATTATCAAATAAAAATGAGGTGGTTTATTTAGTCTAGTAATAAAAGCTATTTACCAAGAAAATCCGCCCAACCTTTCCAGTATTTTTTATAATACTCCCAAGGATGGCTTGGTAGACCAGGAACATTTTTATAATGGTATCGATATTCCATTGCTCCTTTTAGTTTAAGTTTCCTTGCCGCCATTTTCGCCTGAGTGTAGGTGAGAAAACCCGTCTGCCTCTTTGCCTCAATTTCTGACTTTGGAAGAAACTCTCCCCAGCCTTCCCACTCCGATTCATATACACGAGGAGGATGAAATGGTAACCCTTTAAACTTGGAATAGTTTGAATAATATTGATAGCAGGTAGTAATTGATTCCTTGCCCACCAGCTTTTTGGCTTCGGAGAAACTTAAAAGGTTTTCATTTTTCCTTGATGTCCTCAAGAATGCATTAGCACCTTCCCATTCTTTTGCATAGATTACTTCTGGGGAACTGGGTAGACCAGGGTGTAGATGCCGCTTTGCATGATAATCTTTCATGCGAGTAACGTTCATATAACCCATAATTTCTTGTGCTTCTTGATAACTAAGAAAGCCAACTTCAACACGCCGACTCTCTAACAGTTTTTTATAACAAGCAATAACATCTTTGATAATTGATGCGTTTGATTCAAATTTCTCGCCAATATCAATAAGGTCAACCCCTGTTAGATATAAACAATAAATCAATCTTTTATCTTCGATTCCAAACTGATCAACTAAATACTTTCTATACTTCGCAATTACACGACTAACAGTTGTTGTTGATATTTCAAATTTATCAGCGATATCAGCTTGAAGCATCCCGCTATGATAAAGAGTGTAGATGTATTCCTTGTCATCATCATTCAGCTTGGAATGAACAGCTGAGCGGCCTACCCTGCATCCGGAAACACTTAGTTCAAAAGCTTGCATTAAGTATTTACCTTGAGCCCAAGTAAGCCCCATTTCCTTAGAAGCCTCACTCACTGATTTAGTTTCAAGTAACAAACACATTTTGAATGCTTCATCTTGTGTGTATTTCATTATCTAGATCGCTTACATTTCGGTCATCAAGTTCTTCTGCCTTGCCTTTCAGTTCATTAGCTAAAGCCCGTAAATGTTCCGATGTTAACTCTAGTCTCCAAACTTGATTACATTGGATATTAGTTTATATGCCCGCAATTTGAGCAACAATCTGAATGTTGGTCTTCTTCTGCATGTTTACAGATGCAGCAAGGGAATGAAAAACCGAGCGGGTTATTTTCAAACTCAAATTTGCTGTTCTTTACTTTGAGTAAAGCAATTAAGTCGTCATTATCTAAGGTTTCCATTTTGTGTGAGTCCTATTTTCGAATGTCCATTAACTCAAAACTGTCTAAATTTGGTAAAAATGCTCAAAGTAATCAATATTGTTTGTCTTAACTGGTTTGAGCGCTTCAATTACCGCTTTCACAATCCGCTCAAATCGTCGGTACTCAGAGGATATACATTCCGGAACATCAAATGCTTGAAAATCGGCTCGTTCAAACTCTTCAGCAAATTCCGGGAATGGGTTTATCAGCGGTTCATAGGGATTTTGAGTCACTTTACCACGCCAAGTTTCAACATCGAAAAGCGCTCGGGCAAAATCTTTGCTAAGTTCGTCCTGGCGGCGCATTTCCACAATTTTCATTCGCATTTCTGCATCAAATTGCTCAAAATTTGGCACGTACTTTGTAATTTGTGGTGCAAATCGGTCAATTAGGTATTCTGATGATAGCTTAGATACAAATGTAGCTATTCCAGAATCACCACAACCGGAAAAAAATGTACTCCAACTTTTACTAGCGTATTCAACCGTGATTTTGCCTTGTCGCTCTCCAAGTTGCTCCAGGTAAACGGTAATTGGGTCTAAACCCTGTACTTCCGATATAAGGATTTTTTGAATGAATGATTTCTCAACTATCATGGTTATAATTCCTTTCTGAATCGTTCGTAAGCGGTAATTTCTCGGTAGTGAGCATGCTCTGAACCATCTTGGTAAAGTTCATCGAGAAATTCTTTTTCTGCTTCCAAGTTTTCCTTATCAATAGTTTTATGCCAAACGTTTTGGTCATTATACACCCACTCATATTTGCGAGCTTTTAGTTCGTCTTTGCAATGGTACGGCGAGCCAAATGCAAGAACGTGCACACTGGATTTTTCTAAGGAGTCTAATAATTCTGAGAAATTATCGCCGACAGATAAAACAACCGCAGTAGCAACCGTGTCTGAGCAGGCTCGATGAGCATTGTAGGTAAAGCCATGTTTCATACTCAAAAATTCAAGGCTACGAGATGAGTAATATTTAGCCCCCCAGTCAATACCCTTGATTGAGCAAGCCCAGCGTAATCCACTCAATTCGGGAAACCGATTGTCCCAAAAAGGGCGGTCGAACATCGAGTTGTGGGCGCAAATGAATTGGGATTTAAATGCCAGTTCTTTTATCTTGGCATCATCAAATTCTTGCCCCTCAACCATCTCTTGAGTGATACCATTAATCTCGGTTATCTGTGCAGTTATCGGCTTAACTGGGCATTCGAAAGCCTGGTAGTTTTCCTCGATTGAAATTAGCTGTTTTGTGGAGGGTGAATAGCGCACCAACGTAATTCCAATTTCGATGGCTTCATCAACACCAGCTAAAAAGCCGGTAGTTTCAAAATCCACTATAGATGCAAATAATTCGTCACCTACGTCCGGGCGGAAACGATAGTTTTCAATGCCGATTTTTCTTAAAAAATTAAATTGTTCAGGGTTTGCGACAACTTCTTCAATTGTCGGTGTTGATAAATTAAGCATTTTTGAATTACCTCAGATTTATTAACGGCGGCATGAACGCCGCCTTACAATTAATGTTTCTGGAATGAAGTCAATTTATAGATATCAGTCCACACAGCATCACAGACATTACAGACCACTTTCTGAGTAGCTACGCCAGCATCTATGTCCACGCTACCGCCTTCAATTTCACCAGAATGACAATCAGGACAGTGGCTCGGAGTCTTCTTATATTCGATGATTTGTCGTTGAGTCTGATTGGGACTTTCACCTTTAATGGCGCTATCAGCTTCAAAAGTCGGTTCTTCTATATCACCATCTAGTATTGAAAGGAGTTGATAAAACTCCCCTGTTTCTTCTTGCTTTAATCGAGATTCGGTCAACTCAGATATTGCAGTCTCTTCAGTCAAAATTTCGAATGAAGGGCGATTGTTCCAATGATTGCCAAACTGGTTAACGACTTGGTATCCAACGATGATCATAATAATTCCCATAGCAAATAGCCCTCTCTCAAGGGCATTAATGATTAACAAGAAAGATGCACAACAGCCGCATTCTGGTCGTATGCTTTTTTAACTTCCGGTTCAATTTCCACCAGCTTATCCAAAATTTCTAGTTCTTCTGCAGTCTGCAGGCATACATAAAATTCTGTGCAATCTGGAGTAGATGCAATTGCATTTGACTCTGGAAGTTTATCGGCTTGCTCTTGTGAGATAGTGATGTAAAACAGTTGGGACATAATAGAATCCTCATTTATTACAATGCCCGGGTCGGGCATTGTAATTTGGTACTAGTTAAGAAAATGCCGCTTCAATTTCTGGTGATAGCCCGTCAATATATTCGTCGGTTTCCTCGTCATGATAATCAACTAATTCCCAACGAGAATCGTTTATTCCTTGGAATCCGATTCCTGATTCGTAGTAATACAGATTGCATGAAATAATATCTTCAGGATCAGTTACGTCAGTATCAATACCCAACCGCAGTGCTACAAACTCCGGAATTAAAGAAGTTAAAGTGATTGCTGGCGACCATGGAGTATCAAATATGTAGTTTTGATTGGTCTCACCTCTTGCTACTGAAATTATTGATGATTTTGAACCATAAACTATTTGATTGTAATCATAACCACTCTCAGTTTTTTCTAACATACCGCCATTAAATCCGTTAACTGCCACTCGAATTGGCTTAGGCGTTAAGATACGCATATCAATGTGACTGATTTTTGCGTCATTGATTAAGTCATTTGACTGAGACCACCAGCGACTAATATCACGTTTACCGTTAAAGTAATCAAAACTACAGATCTTCCAAAAGGGCTTCATTGCTTTGCGGTAACGCTTGGGGATATCACCCCAACACATTGAGCCGACTCCAGTTCGTCTGTAAATGCTTTCGAGTAGTTCATAATTATCGAGCCAGATTGTTCCACTCACCAGCAACGCTAAAAATTGTGAATACGCTGCTGATTGATCGTCAGTTCTGCGATTAACATTACTTAACGCTTTATTAAGGCGTGTTACCGCGATAATTAATTCATGAGTAATTGAAATATGAGGGACAAGTAAACCACTCAGTCCAGCTAAGAAAATTTTCCGCATTTTGTATTCAATTTCAGAAGTGCGATTCATAAGCGAGCCATCGAGTAATGAATCAAAGACATCTCCAGCTTTATCCGAATGACATTGAATCTCTAAAGCATTGTTGCACCAGTTTGGCATAGTGAATTTCCTCGTAAAAAATTAAATTATCAAGCCCTAAAGTCGAAGTTGGGCTAAAGAAGTTAAGCTTTATAAATCAATTACTTAACCTCAGCACAATAGTATCTGCTTTTACAAATAAATTCAATATTTATTATGATATATCCTTTGTCTTTGAGAAAAAAAATACCCGACTAATCGGGCATTTTTAGTTTGCAGAAATTTTATCTATTGAGTTGAGTTTTATGATTAAACGTCCTTTAGAATAAATTCAGGCAATGTCGTTAAATTCACATCTTTTCCATCAGCGTAAGCGGCAATAGCCTGAAGAATCCAGTTACCATATAAGTCCCAATGATACTGAGGGCGAGTAGAGACAAGTTCAAATGCATCATGAGTTGTACACTCTTCTATCCCGTTGTCAGTTTCAATGAAGCACCCCTCACTAGTGATCAGAAAAAATTGACCATATTTACTACCTTCTTCGCCTCTACCAGCTTTATTGTGAACAAACACTTTTACGAAATCTTCGCTATTGTCTAGCTTTGCTACGCCATACATAACATCGCTATCGGATGTGAACTCTAACTCGCTGTCACCGTATGATTGGATAAGTTCTGCCATTTTAATCACCTACTTAAATTTGGATTTAATTGAGAGAGATAGCTGGCCTTTTAACCAGCTATCATTAGCAAGCAATTTTAGTTACCCAGAACTAGATCTGAGAGGCGAATTACTTTGTATTTCTTGATTTCTGGGTCTTCATCGACCTTAAAACCGAACTCTGCTTGAATTGACTTGTAATGCTTATCCCAAGCTTCAGATTCGTTTAGAGCGCAAACTAGGGCTACACTTGGTACACAGTAAAGGTGGCACCACAAGATTAAAAATGGAACTTCACCATGAATACTACCGCTCGCCAAAGCCGTGGCTATTTGGTCAAATGAAAGCTTGACCATTTCTAGTGACTCCATTTCACCAAGTTCAGGAGAATCATAAAAAACGAAGTCGCCACCGAACTCAATGCTATCCATAATACTCTCGGCAGTAGCATTAAACAGGTACTCCTGAAGCTTGCCATCACTTCCCTTAATTCCCACTTCATTTTGCACCAAAATTGAAGTACCAGCCGCGAAAGCGAAATCAAGCGTTATTGTTACCAGTTCACCGATTTTGATAGATACGCCATACACATTATTACCAACAGCGTTGCTTTCTGATTGCCCTGTACCAGAAACAATTAAACCTGATGTTTCAATGGCTTCCATTATCTTGGCATAATGCTCAGAGTCCATAGATTCGTATGCTGCAAAATAGTGTTTGAATGCTTGGAGATTATTCGCATTAATTTCACTTGTTTTATTAGGATTGGTATAGCCTTTCAGAGCTTTTGAAAAATTCGAAGTAGCTTCATATGCCTGAAAAAGATTAAGTTGACTCATAGCGTGATTTCCTCGTAAAAATTGATAATAAATGTCGAAGTAATGAAGGTTTTCTATACTCGTGGAGACAAAAAACCATAGACATATAATATCAGTTGCAAGGAATATCTCAATAATTATTACGATATATTGTGACGATAATTACGATTATGGATGTGGTACTTCGTAATATTGTTCATCGTCATCTTCTGAAGAAGAGTATTGATTTGCTAAATGACTAGCATAAGAGGCTAACTCATTGCAACTCATCTGATTAACTGGCTTGTCGAGAATATCCTGGCTACAAGTCAAGTTAAGAGAATAGATATCTGCATGAAAATGCGTTGCTTTATATCCTTTATAACTCGCTCCTTCTCTTAGCCCTTTCTGAGAAGCATTTATCGCATCCAATTTAGTGCCAAGGATAATGTAAGGTTGGTCTTGTTGTATCAAACCAACGATATCACCGTCTTGATCGACTAAAACATTGCTATTCTTTCCCTTCTCGTAAAGCACGGCGGCTTTTAGTACTGTTTTTGATGTCACCGACTTTAATGAGCAAAGTATGTTTTCCATACATCACCTGCCAACTAATTATTAAGTGTTACCATGCAAGGCGGTTCTTCTATATCTTCACACACTAAATATGAAGCCATAGTCATAGCTAGGATAAAACCGCAGACCATCAACGAAACTACCGCAGCAATAGTCGTAATATCTGAACTAAAAACAGAAGAGATCAAATTAACAAGCCCGTGTTGCAAGGATTGAATTAAACGAATTGTAAGAAAGCTGAACCCCAATATGGCTAGTCGACTATATTCGAGTTTATTTGCAACAAAATGAGCGAAAAGTTTAATGTCCATTACTAAAAGATACCCGATGAAATGAACCTTTTCTCTCATACTTCATGATTACCGCACCATCCATTTTTACTGGAAGACGTTCCATTACAGGCAAAATAAATGAACCCGTATGACCTTGAAGCCAAGCATAATGAATTGCGCGTCGTGCGAATAATCGTCGTAGGAATTTAGGCAACGGTTTCTTGCCAAAAATAGAGTCCATATGAGCTTTCATTCGAATGCTCTCATAAGCAAAAGGGTCACGTTTAGACGAAGATTTAAGCATGAAACACACCTCAAAAAGATAAACATTATATAAAGTATAACATATAACTTATCAGAGTGTTTTATTCATTAAAGAAGCCAGCAAGTACTGGCTATTAGAAAACAAGAACTCTCGATGTCACAACTACGAATGGAAAAAATCAACTCATCGCATTTGCGTATTTATACCACTTTGAAGACAAGTATCGATGTACTTAGCAGTCAATTTCAGCTCATCAGGCAAATGCATCCAGTGAGTAAAATATTCCTGATCCCAGTCTGATGAAAGAGGACTCGTTACCACTGGGGGTTCGCCTACATCCAATTTGAAAAATAGGCAATCACCGTCATCTTCATGCCATTCAGAAACAGGATAAAAAATCTTAGTATCTGCTTTATCATCATTGGCTTGATTATTCATTGTTGATTTAGAGGAATTAATCAAAATGATGCCAGATTCGCTCTCAGCTATAAAATACGCACAAACCGTACCAAAGATAATGCAAGCTGCAGTCGCTAGAGATTGCTCAGAATACAATGACCAAAAGAAACAAATAATTGAAAAAGCAATCATGAATTTTGATAGTTTTTTGATATTAACTAATACCGTTTTGTAGTCCACTAAATGAGCCATCCCATTCGGGAACTCGTTTCCATTAGCGGCAATTTTCTTTGAATTTTTCATTTTGCACTCCCATGCCAAGAAATTCATTCAGATTAAATTTCACCAACCATAAACAATGTTTTGCGACTCCCATTGGAGATCACTGGCGTACTCTCTGTGATTCCCTTCACTCCAAGAAGCGATTTAATTGCCTCCTTAACCTCCGGGTTATGCAATACACTCTCAAGATGAGGGTATGTCCATATAGTCGGTTCACCTTTTGCCCATGAGAAAATACCGGAGTAAACAGTGGCATCCTCACCATCTCCCGAGATAAGTTGTCGATGAGAAGGTTTGTCCTTATTATCAGTTAACCAAATACGCCCAGAGAGTGACACATTAAAGCCAGCTTGGTCGTTCCCCCAATGAGAACCGAGCGAGATTGGATCGTAGTCGTTTAAATCTGTAACCCAGCGGGGGTGTTTTAAGCTTTCTTGTAGTTCGTCATGTTTGACGACTACTTTTACACGACGACCAGGAATATCTGTATCTACGTGCACATAGTAATAACCACTATCCAATACTTCTAATACAATTGCGTTTTTTCCCTGCCGAACACCGCTGTTGACTACAACAGACTGCCCTACTGAAAAACAAATCACTGATTTACCTTTGCAGTGACTGCAAGCGTGCTCAGTAAGCAGTTCAACTTCTAACTCATCACAATAATTGGTCGACTGGCAATATGGGCAAGCGTATTCGGCAGCGAAGTTCATTGTTTGAGTAGCAGCGTTTGCTATAACGGGTTTTAGTGAAATGTACATAGATATCCCTCTACGCTAGAAATTAAAGGAGCACATAAGCACTCCTTAAAACCGATTTAGGCTGCTACTAGTTCGTTAGCCAAAGAATGACGCACACTAAGTTGTAAAGACTTCGCAATGAGATCGACGGCACTAAAAACTGATAATCCCACTTCGAAAGCATTAATAATTTCATCCTTTAGGGACAAAATCATCTGAAGTTCAACACCTTCGTATTTTGAATCAAGAAGCGAATATATAGCATGTGCATACTGCGTGTTATCAATGGACTCTAAATAATTATTCGACTGATGAAGTTCGCCGTAATTGATAGAACATACTGTGAAGTGTTTTATCATTACTTCATGGTCTTCAATAGGAAGTAATGTCGCATTTCCTGACAATGCTACTTCACCATTCAGGTCTAAGACCTCGTTTGAATCCCATTCTAAGTTTGCTGGATCGCGACTAAGATAATAGCAACCATAGTCGGCTGCATCAGTGGCAGTTGGAGCTTCAACTAGCAAGGTTGAATCTGTTGAGATGAACTCACCAGAACGAAGTGTAATGGTTACTTTATGAAGGTGATTCATACTTGTTGGAGCTACTAAACCTAAAGATTTCATAGTGGGTTTCCTCGTTATAACGGCTCTTATGTCGAAGTGAGCCAAAGTAGTAATTATTGGTTTGTTTTTTCTTTACAGTGTGACTCTATATTTTGAAATATCTCCAGAGTCTTATTGGAGCGTTTGAGAAATCGCCTTGTTAGATCTTCTTCTGCCGACTTTGGTTCAACTTTGGAAAGTTTTTCAGTGTACATGTCACGACATTCTTGTATGAAAGGTATATTAGCTATAGCAACAGGAAACGAATCAATTGCTTTATTTGCAACGTTTTGAAGCGAATTAAAACAAATGGTGTCGCCTTTTAAGAGAACATTAGCACTGAACATCCCTTTTACTGAAAATGCTAAATTTTCTCCATGAATAGGCAAAAATTCAGGTGCCGAGTCCGCATATACAACTACAACTGAAGGCGGCTTACCGTGCTTATTCTCTACGACAACAAGTTGTAATAGAACATTAAGTGAATGCAGAAACTGTCTAGCCGAAGTTAAGTTTGATATTTTCATGAAATATTCCTTATTGAACTATATTAGGACGATAACTCGCCTTACCTATAATTATTATGATATAATCCATTTAGATTATCAAGTAATTTTTATGATATTATAGGAATAAAAAAAGAGTTCATTGAACTCTTTTCTGTTTAGTGGAGTTGTTTCTTTGCCATTCTTTGGTTTTCTTTTCTTTCATGTTCGCATGCCCGGCACATCGTATGTGATCCATCATTTGTATTGCGATTATGATGCCAAAAATCTAATGTGAAGGGGTGATAATCTTTGCAGCGAACGCAATAGCGTTCTATCGCGCCCTCCTCAAATCTTATTTTCCCCTTCTTTACTCTCAAATTAAAGACGCTTCGTGGCATTTTAAAATCACAATCCAAAATGGCATTAGCAAGATCGTACAGAGGTACTTCTAACTTCTCCGAAATTACATCAATTGGTAAATCGTCAATCAACTGCTTGCCCAGTTCGATATCTTCATCTGAAATGTTCATTGCTAATTTTACCCCTCTTGAACTGTAATAGGACGACTGAACCATCCCCATGAAATGAGCAACCATCCAAGACCAACAGACCAGCCACCTACATCAAATGAGTACTCACAATGCAGGGAAAAAGGGTACAGACCAATTGAAAGGTTTCTATAAGATACATACTCCCCTACTGGGAAAATCGACCAAGAATAAGAGATAAGACCAGCTTTATAATTGGACGATTTAATTGAGAAGCTTTTTAAAGAGTGATACACCCAAGAAGTACAAGCGAGGAGAAGTGAAAGTGACAATACTAGCGGCGACAACACTACAATCAAAGCTGTGAACCAGCCACCAGCACCCCTAAAGTCAGACCATCCACTTTTCCATTTTGAGTAGATGTGAAAAAGACAATAAGCGTAGGAAATGAAAAGGTACACTACTGATAATATAATAAACATAACAAGCCCTCCTGATTAATAATTATTATGATATATAATCGAGAGTGATTCAATTAATTTTTACGATATATTCGACAGTTTTGTTAATAGATTTAAGAGAAAGCTTTTCGCTTTAGAACGCCATGAAGACTTTAATTCTTGATATACCCATTCCCCGTTACGTATAAACTCTACTCGCAAACAGTTTCTGCCAACCACTTTATAGCGTAAATGTACCGGGTAAATATGATTGCAGTTTCGGCAATAACCGTACCCATGAATTTGTAAAGTACCAAAAACAATCTTTACTCTGCCCCTGGACTCTAAATCTTCGGCTTCTTGACCACACTTAAAACAACTGGTTTTCAGATCGTTAAAGTCATAACCATAAAAATTGATTCGGATCATTAATAACGCCAAACAAGCTTATCCCCTCCCACGGTCAATATATAAAAATTAAATTATTAATCAGTTAAACATCGAGCAGTTGGTCTATGAGTTTTCTAAAACTGTCTACTTTTCCATCGTTGGCACTGCTACACACTAAATACGTAACAGGAATTTCCGCTTCAAGTAATTTCCGTTTATAGCGATGAGGTAGTTCTGAAAAATATTGACCGCGAAACTCTGTTAGCATTCCATCATTAGGGTAAGACACTTGATTTGAATAGAACTCATGGGCAGCTTGAATGAAAACCTTACCCTTTAGAAACACGAGAGTTCCATTAAGGGCTACAGATTGTTCAGCATAAAGCATTGGGACTAACCCAAAATAAAGAGCGTTTATAGCTGTCTCTACATCCTTAGCATTTGTCACTATGCTTACTTTGGAGTGAAGTACTACCTGGTTGTCTTTGGACAAAATTTCTGAAGCTTGGTATTGCGGCGATTGCGTTCTAAAAAAATCCAACATTAGACTGATCCCTTAAAAGCTAGAGGGCTTTCGCCCTCATATCTAACCAATAATTGTATAACCGCTCAGTTTGGCCGGTTTGTTTCTTACACTCTGTTTCACTACTTGAAGAGGTAACTTTCTTCCAGACAAGTGTCGAATGGCACGTCGAATGTAAATCAAGGTTCTGCGTCGTTTTATATTTAGTTTCTTGGTTTTGGATTCTGGGCTTCGGCTGGTTTGATGTAGATAATTAAGAAGAAGACAGTACATTCCATCTAAAATATCTACAGAAAACCATTTATCCGAACACAACATTGGGTCTATGGTGCATTCGAAAGAGACCTGAATATCGCCTTCCACTGTTCTGAATTTCATGGTAATCCCTACGCAGCTTTATAGTTCAAAACATGGACTTTCATATCTTGGGAAAGCGTAGCTTTAAATCGTTCACCCGTAGAAAGCTGAATACATTGGGCGTGTGCTTTAGCTGAGCTAGTTTGGCCTTTAACTTCGATGCTATCTAGTCGGCAGCGACCGCGAGATTCGATCAAAGCAAATACTTTATGAGTACCAACTAATTTCTCTGAAACGACTTTATGAATTGTTACTTCCATAATTTATTTTCCTTAGTTTGAATGATTTCCTCAGTTCAAATTAAGGATATAGAGAGAAGATTAAATGGTCAATAATTATTATGATATATATTGATACTGAAGGGCATTTAAAGAGTAAACAGTTGCTTTTTAGGCTGGTGGATTAAGAGTGTATCGAGCAAGAATTGAATCAATTTCTAGGTCTAGCAATTAACTCAAGTCGTTGTTCCTGCTCAATACAAATCGAATTATAATGCATTTCATAGGATTAGGCGATCTGCTTTACTCGCGATTTGTCTACATATCGAGTCCGGACTACGCCTTCTTTATTTGCCCAGTATCGTTCCCCATATACTTGAATCTTCACCCTGTCACCTGACATTTCCTTCAACAGATGACATCTCATAGTGTAGTGTTTTTCTGTTTTACCAAACGCATGTATACATGACAACAAATGGGTCGCGTTGCCATAATTCAGTTCTTCAGCCATATTTTACTGCACTCTAATAATGGTGTGAGAATGTTCACCAAAATCAATTAGACCATCACCGACATCCAAAACTAATACTTGGTTAATCTCGGTGGCATCCAAACCAATAAGGGACATATTATCCTGTGCACTCAACAATCTAATATCCAGCTTCTGTGAGCTAATAGCCTTCTGTTCCAAAACAGATCCGGTAAACCGATGAAGAGAAACTGGATAGTTCAAACAAGCAATATACTGCTTTCCTTTACAACCTTGGACATTAAGAATGTACTCAATCATCAACGCCTCAACTTCACATTGGCCATCAGTACTACTGACAATATCTGAAGACTGAAATTCATAGCCATATTCAGATTCAAATAACACTGAAGCTTCTGTATCAAGTGCCACATTCAACAACTGGCCTTCAAATTCATAATCTTTCTTTACAAGGAAAATGTTCAGCGCTGAGAAAAAAATAGCTGTTAATTTATTACTATTCATAACGGGATCTACCGAGCCTATTTTTAATAAATTTAATAATAAGTTTTATGATATAAAATGCAAGCAATCTTAATTGGAAAAAAACGCCCACTATTTGAGTGGGCAAAACGAGGACTTACTATGTTGTTATTCGGTAAAGTTATATTGGATTTGTTGTTGAATCAGCTATGCGAGTAAAACTGACTCTTTGAACATAACGCAGTTATGAAACTCAGAACTTACAGCTTTTTTAATCTCGGCCAACTTAGCACCATACTCGCTGGCTGCTTCGTCGTATGAAAGGTTTAGTTCTGATCTTAGCAGCTTGATAAAACTTTCTTTTACAGTGTTCATGTGGCCATTAAATCGAGATCGGGCGCCATAAAAATTTCCTTCAAGTTCTGCCTTATTCGCCTGCGGATTTGTTTTTAGGAGTTCTAAATAGCGTTCCGACAAACTAACAGCGAAAGGCACTAAACGGTCAATGATCGGAGTGGTAGGTATGTCGACAATCTCTACTCTATCAAGACGCTTAAACACACCTTCAATTTTATCTTCTGATAAAGCTTCATAGCTTGCTTTAGTAATTGCATGGCAGTTTTCGTCAGCTGTAATTACCTTTATCACACCTGGTACCATAAATTCGTGTTCCCCAAACGCTGTGACAATGAGATTAGGGCTTTTAGCTGCATAAGCTTCGTGGAACTCTTGACGCTTCTTATAAATCTCATAGCTTTCGCCACGAGGCTCAACACCGACCGACATCAAGTAAATTGGATGAGACCCACTAAGTGAATCAATTAACCACTCTTCAAGTTCATCAGCTGTTTTGCATGCTAGCAATGGGAAATCTTTGGCAATTTCACAGCGATATTCTTTAAGATCATACATAGCCAAAAGCGCTTCGGTGTCTTCTTCAAAGCAGAAATATCCATTATATTTTTCAGCAACTTTTCGAGCTTCTTCAGATAAATGCTTGAATCCAAAACTATCGCTAACCATTAACCCACCGTGGGTTGACGTTGATACGGTAGCTACTCCACGAAAATGCTGTTTGATACTGTGGGCTATGCCCCATGGTGTTGAACGTGACATAAATAAAAATCCTTTGTAATTAGTGAAGTTTCGCTGCCAATCGTGCTCGGCTAGCATTTTTTCGCTCTACTTCACAAGCAATACATCTTTTGTTTGCACCACCGACATTATGTTTAGAGTGGTACCAAAAATCTTTTGTAAGCGGGTGATACAACTTGCAATGAGGACAATATCTTTCAATTTCCATCTCATCAGAATTAAGGCGGATTAACCCGCGCTTAATTCGAAAGTTAAACAACGACTCATGCATTGAGAAATCGCATTCAAACATGGTCTGAGCAAGATCGAATAATGGGACCTCTAGCTTTTCCGCTATCACATCTAAAGTCAGACAAGGGAAAAGCTCATTTGCAAGTTCCAAATCTGCGCTGTCAATTTGAGATGTGTACATATGAGCCTCCTGCCTGGTTAGTCCGATTTACAGTGAATCGAAGTATTCAGTTATCTGTGTATCAACAAAGTGACGAATATGGGCAATTGAATCATTGCGTCTATACGAACGATTATTGTGTGGTAAAAAGTAGAATGCTTTTGCCCCGACCGCTGTCGCCAATCGAGCAACATCTTCTCCAAATGTCTTTGTGCGACCTTCTTTAGAATTTAGATTGTTTATTTTCCTTTCGATGGTTCGCAAAGTTTTGGAATAAATAGACAAGTCATCAAGACTCAGTTTTGATTCAGAGCCAAGCAATCTAATGTTCAAGTCAGCTCTATCGCCAGTAGATACAGGATTGGTAAAGAAACCACTTAAAGTAACGTTTTTAAACTGATGCTTGTCAGTCGTGGAATTATCATAAAATCCCATTGAATCGGACCACTCGCCTTTTTCTGGGCGAGCGTAAACGATATCAACGTACAAAGTGCATGAATTACCGTGTGAATTCACTGGTGAAACACGAAGTGCAACGGTCTCTTTACCTTCAGTAAGTAGTGTATGAATATCCATAATATGCCTCGATTAAAATGCTGAGCTTCAACGTGTCGCTCAAAACATATAATTATTATGATATATTTAGCGGTGGCTGTCTATAAATATTATGATATATAGCTGTAATTTTGATTTTCGTCACATTTCTTTTGATAGTAATGGAGCGCAAAGTTTTCCAACTAAAAACTAGGTTGGTTTGATATACCTTATAATATTTACGATAAGAATATAGACGACTCGCCATCAGCGAGAATCTTGTGATTTTATAAAGAGAATGAGTTTGATTGTTTCATTGAGAGAAGGAGGGAGGAATGATTTTCTTGTAGAGGCACCATAATCGGCTCTACAAGATTTGGGAAAAAATGTTCTATGTACGAAATGCTGCTTTCCAAAGATTAGTCTGAGGAATTAGCATATTTTTGAACGAAATCAATAACTTTTATCGCGGCAAATAGAAGCACAAACAAAACTCCCACATACCCTAAAACCTTCCAATACCAATCATGTTGAGTAGTTAAATAAATAGAAGGTATTGCAATAACTGAACAAAACAACGCGACCAGATTCAAGCGTAGAAAAAACTTAGCCATCAATCTTCACCTGATTTGTTATTTTGCTTAATTGAACGAGGGAAAACATACTCTTTACCCACCAATATCCACTGCGCTAGACCAAAAGCACCTACAAGATTGAATAACAATGCAGGGATGCCGATCGATTTGGCGGGTAGAGCGAAATAGTCCTCGATAAGCGTGGATAAAAAACCAACAGACAAGCCTCCAACAAGCAAGATTACGTATAATGATAGCTTTAAAATCTCTTTTTGTTTCTTCTGTGCGGCGTATGCATCAATTTCCATTTCAGTATTCATAACTCAATACATCCTTAGTAGATAAAAAAGATAACAAAGATAACAACAGATAAATTACCATGTTGCAGTCCACCGTTCGAGAATTTCATCGTACTCAGTTAAATAGATATCCCATGCACTAATGCATGCTTCAAGTGATTTATAGCAGAGTGAAAAACCATCGTGAAGCTTTTCCGGGTCCATCATCCACCAGCAATTATCTCTAAACTTATCTTTTTCAATAACAACGGTTTCTCCAAACGGAGTTCGTCTTTCACTCATTAAGGCGTTAGCTTTCGGTAAAGCATTAATTTTATCCATAATAAGAAAGGCTATTGGGCGTTTAGGGATATCTCGTTCAATTTGACTCGAAATCACATTACTACCACGTTGGTAAGCTGCTGCGCCCATACAAACTCCAAATCTATTCATTAAAGGATAACCGTCAAAATCAGTTGATGAATATATGAGTTAAAAACAAACGCGTCAATAATCTTTATGATATTTACTCAAGCCCCCTGCTTTTTTGACAATTCTTGCATCACAAATAATCTCTCGCACATATACTATATTTAGCATAATTGCAAGGTTTATACAGAAAAAACTTGCAATTTATAATCGATATGATATATAATAATGATAGAGCGATAATTCAGTCGCCAATTACTGAGATAATTAAAATGCATAATTATAATAATGAGAGTCAAACTCACGAAAACACACCAAAACTTCCTCATTTTAAACGCTACTGGAAATTATATTTGGCCATAATCTTCTTTGGCCCAATCGTCCTTGGGTTATCTTTCTGCGGAATCGCAACTCAAATTTTAAAACATACAGGTACAGGCATCAGCCATCCCGTGTCATTAGCGTTCGCCAAAGCATGTTCTAACGACGGCATTTGCTTGGATAAAGTAATTTTGGTTCGCGGTGAAATTACGGATAGCTCGTACGCGGCATTTACATCATGGCTAAGTAAAAACAACCAGACTCAAGAAGTGGATATCATTTGCTTTGATTCACCAGGAGGGAGTAACCAATCCGCTATGCCAATGGGAAAATACATATCTGATAGAGGATACAAAACATGCTTAGCGGATAGGTACGAACTCATAAATCCAGAGACTACAACTTCGTCGGTTGAAACCCGTACTTTATGCAATTCTATGTGTCCTTACATTTATGCCGCCGGACGCGAGCGCTTAGTGATAGGTAGTTCAGTCAAGTTTGGCTTCCACGCCACAGGCAAACCTTGCTTTCCATGTGGGAAATTCATTCCACCCCAAACGGATATGAGTGCTAAGGAATCTTTCATTCAACAACTGGATTTGTACAAGGCCAATGGTAGCCCAGCTATACATAACGCAAAACAGCTTGTAGACATTACATTTGAAGTCGATTTCAAGACAATAAAATATATGAGTAAAAAGTCTGAAAAAAGCTACAACTTAGTGACACGTTATCTCTGAGAGATTAAGCAACCGAAAGCTAGAGTCTAGAACTCTAGCTACTTCCTGTTCCAATTATAACTGCTGAATAGCTCTTATAATCCTCTAGCACTTACCCATAAAAATATATCATAATAATTATTGACATCATGGGATATTAGCCTTAAATTAATTAAAACAACAAGCCAACTTCGACATTACGGCTTCAACGAGGGATCTACCAAAATGACAGTTGTAACAACTTATCTTCCAAGCAATAAATGTTCTGATTCATACCCTTCTTTGTTTGGCACAATGATGGTCAAAAACGGACCTCTTTTCATTGTTGCAGAAAACATTTTTTACCACATGATGGGAAAAATGGTTAAAGGATACAAAGGCGGTTCATATGTTTTCCTGAAAGTAGAAACGAACTTAGTTGATATTGAACCTTCTGGATTCATGCCGCTTATAGCAAATGATCAAGAAAGAATCGTACAGGTAGAATCAGAATTTGAAGCTGCAGAAATGTCTTACGCTGCCGCCTGTGCGGTTGTTTGGCAGTTTACACTACAGGTTATTGCCGACACTATTCATCGATTGAATGAGCAGCAAGCAGTAAAAATCTACAAAACTCTTCAAGACTTTCAATATTGTCGCGCAGAAATGACAAAACCCGATGGCTCAAAGCTATTTACTGAAACTGACTTAAAAGCTATTTACAAACTCACTAACTAGATTTGACTGAAGCATAATAGGAAGGCTGTAGAAGCCTTCCTTTTTTTATGTAATTTTCACAGTTTTAAGGATCATTGCTCAAAAATCAGACATCACATTTACTTATATGAGTTACTATATATAATTAGTTACTGAAATTTACTCGTGAGCTTAGTGATTATGAATACGCAGACAATTAAAAATTGGCACAAGAAGAGGAAATCACTCGGAGTGATTAACTGGAATGCAATTGATCTAGTGGTAATTACAATCTCTATCACGGCTTTACTATCTACGTTCCCGCTTATTGGGTTATTAGCTATTGCGGGTCTATTCTTTGTTTATCCTAACCAATACAATTACATGACAAAGAGAAAATTGCAGAAAGCAATTAGAGAAGAACTTGTTCACCCACATTACCAGGCCAGAATTGGTCGCGATGGTAAAACTATCACAGGGTGCGAAGCCCTAGCGAGAATTTCCAAGCGAAATGAGAAAGAAACATACTTACCTTCTCATTTTATGGAGACCGCTCTTAACACTGGACTTATTACCAAAATTGACCAGATAGTAGTAAGAAAAGCTTTAAGGGATGTTCATAAGTGGTTAAGAAATGGACAAATTGGCAGCGATTTTACAGTCAGTTTTAACGTAGATCGCCTAAATTTGGTTTCAAAGAAGAATGTGCTCAAGTTAATTCAAATAATAGAACAGTCTGGACTTCCACCTAGCATGATTGAGATGGAAATTACTGAGCATTCACTAGAAGAACTATCTAGTCGAGACACTGTCTTAAAAAATGTTCAAATGATAAAGGACCTTACCTCAATTAAATTGGCCATTGACGATTTTTCCATTGGCCATTCAAGTGCCATTTCCCTTCTTACACTACCCGTTGATACCATCAAAATTGATAAAGAATTTGCATCCATGACTGATGAGAAAGCACTAAAGTTTCTGTCTTTTTTATGCACGTTTGGCCGAGAAATTGGATGCTCAATGGTATTTGAGGGTATAGAGAACCTTGAACAATATAGAACATTCGATTCTTTGGGTATCAACATTGCTGAATACCAAGGTTACTTATTCCACCGCCCTACTTGTACCAAAGGATTTGAAGCATTTTTACTTCAAGCCTGATTAATCGTATCGATTAAAGTTTCGAGCACCAACGCTTCTGTTACTGCTTTCATATTCTTGAATTGACGTGATATGAAGCCCACCAACATATCTATCACTAGACCATCGTCTATCACTTGCTCTGTATTCTCACATCGCTTCTTAGCTGCTTCTAAGAAGCGGTTAAACATGTCTGGAGTTACAATTAGCCCCTTGATATCTACATAGGGCAATTTTGCCATTTTTTCATAGAGCTTTTTCTCGTAGAAATCGGAATTTCGTCCAGTGAGTTTGGCGATTGAAACTGCAGTTTGATTAATTGACTCAGCATCAAAATACTTTGTTACTTTAAACCTAAAGGTTTCAGTCTCGCTGGTGGTAGTGTTGTTTACGTTCAATACATCAGTGGTAACCCTAACATCCAACCAATATTTCCTTTGAAGGAAAGCTGCGGAGCCTTTCGATTTATTACTTTCAGTAGGAAGAGGAACTGCGGTTACAACAGCTTGCAAAATACTTCTGTCTTCTTCCATAACTTCCGGGTGAATATATACTGCATCTCTAATTGAGCTACTGTCGTACGTACTAGCAATAGCAATTAAGTCCAAAGAAGAATCGTCGATAATATTTTCATCTACTTGGTCGTACGTATTACCATTGATTACACCTTCTTCAGCGCCTTGGCCAAAGAACTCTTTAATGAACTCTCTATCTTCATCTCTTTCCTGGTGGTCAATAATACTGGCAATTGAACTAAGGCCAGTTTGGTTGTTATGTACGATAGGCGTTGTGGTGCTCTGATTCTTCAAAATCAGTTTGAGTTTATCCATCTGCTGAGCAACAGGAAGCAACGAGAGAGGTTTAAGCTTCTTACGTATAGCTGGTGGCTGAGAAGCCATCAAAACTTCAAACTGATTGAACTCAGCTTCAATATAAAGGTTGTGCCAACCATTAACCGTCTCATCTCTCTTATTAATGACCAAAGAAAAATGGATTGAAGCAACATTTATCGTTATATGGATAACTAAAGGATCTTTGCTTTTGTAATCTTTACCGTTGTTCTGCTTCTTGTAATATCGTTCAAAGAGCCGCGTTAACGATCGCGTTAGCATGTAGGGCTGGGTTGACTGTGGTATACCAAGAATTCTACGTACTTGAGCCACTTCAATCACAGTTCTTTTTGTATAGGAAAACTGCTTCCTTACATATAGGTACAATAGGAATAGCCGGTTATCCCCGCTGATAACTTCCGCTGGCAATAAGAAATAATGTTGAGATCGTAAGATTGCTTTCAACACGTTCTTATCCCATTCAATCAAATGCATGAAAGGAATGTCACTTTTCTCGCCTTTGTAGCTATTACTTTTCTTAGCAATTATCTGGAATAGTGGTTTTCCAACTTCAGAAACAATGTTTAAGCCAGTTAATCCACCAAGGGTAAAACTCGTTGTACCTAACACTCCGATTTTGTAAGCAACCATGCGCTTTTGGTATTGGGAGTTAACATCGAGGTCAAGAAACTTCAGAACGTCTACGGTGCGGATTGGCGCTAAATAGAGATTGGATTTAGGTTGTACCAAATCGTTCTGCAGCTTATCCAAATTGAATCGTATTGTAAGGTTGATAATCGTGTACAGGATTTGAATAAAATCCACCGTAGGAAGATTACCAGAGGTCGAAGATAACTTTATCTCAACGTTATGCGCAATGCTACTAGGTACGGGGAAATTATAAGAACCTGGTGAATCAAGTTTATCCAGCTGAGTTTTGTGCGGCAGAATATCGGCAAAGGAAATTCCATTAATAAACTCTAGGTGATCCAAATCTATGAAGTTGCTGAACACGGCTTGAATTAGTGTGCTATCTGTAACAGATAGGAAGCGTTCATTCTCCATTTGTATACGGGGAGAATAGTGCATTGCCAGTTCATAAGCACCTTTGTAGCGATTATTGGTCACATGCTGAATGTTCTGAACTGGAGGTACTTCGACTAACTCAGTTTTAGAAGCCACAAAACTTGAGTTGAAAGTGTAGTGACGAATTGACTTATGTTTAGGATGTGAATCGTCTGTAAGCAAAAGGATGTTATTATCTACAAACTCTTTTATCAGTCTACGTATCGTGGCTTTTTGAAGATTCAACAACGAACTTATTTCAGAATATGAGATGCAGTTGCCGACGCACTTAACAGCATGAGCGTTGATGTTTTTTAGGTGATTGACCGAAGATTTCGGTATATCGAGAGCACTTATCTTTTCTAATACAGATTGACTCAGTAACCCATTAAAGGAGATTACCGAACCGTCTTTCTTGTCTCTATTTGAAAAAATCAAAAAAAACATCCTTTTATTAAGTTCTTAAATAAATCTTAGATATCTATTTATTCTTAAATACCTAAAAGAACTAAAAGATCTGTTTGTTCATTACGCTCCAGTAACCATATGAATTAACTAGAATTAATAGAGGAAATTGGAAACCGATCTATGCAATATGAAAAAGTGATCTAAAGATTAGCATAATCGATCTAATGATCATATAGAAATGATCTTATGTTTTTAGAAAAGTGATCTTAACAATACAGAAAACCGATCTAACCTTTGATTTAACAGGTTTTAATACTGGTTATATACTGTATATACACAGGATGGAAGGTAAATGTAAACGGTGAAATGAGATCAGATTGTTTTCTATACAGCTTGTTAAGAAAATTTGTGGATAACTTGAAATTCAAAAGCACTCCATTCAGTAAAATTAAAGAAAGAGCAGTGGCATAGCCCCTACTCTAGTTCCAATTCACGTAAGCGATCTTGATAGCGCTGTTTACGAGTTGCGAGATTTTTAGGAGTGAATTTAGGGTTAAAAACAGCACCTACTTCCATCTCTGCAAGATTTCTTGCATGAACTTTATAAGTAACCCCTTCACCATGTAGCCGGTGAATATTCATGTGTTCGCGCTCAACAGCTCCACGAAGTTCAAGCTCAGTGATCATCTGAATTTTTAGTTTAAGTTCGTTATTTAACTGTAACTTTGATTTCTTAGCCTGTTTCTTTTGGTAAGTAGCATAGACAGTTGCTAAAGCTGCGATAACAGATGTAAGAATCAAACCAAATGTCTGCAAAATAACTTCAAAATTGTTCAATATAACCTGCGCAATCATAGTAATACCTCAATTTCATTAATTATAATGATATTTTATCAAATTTAGTGGTATTGTCAATAATTTTTATGATATATCATCATTATCAGTTAACTTGTGGGGCGTAACTTAAACATTGGAGCGTAAGAAAATGCTAAATTTTGACGATGATATGAATATTTTTATTGGAGCGTAAGAATTTCTATGGGGCGTAACTAGAAATGTAAGTTTTGTCTGTTGTGGGATTGGATTACATCATTAGCAAATCTGTCCTTACCCTCTCCAACGGGTAAAGGTAAAGACAATTGCTGACCAACTTTTCTAGTTGGACTTTCTTAATGTGTGGTTCATTTTACGAATAAAAGGGATGTGTCGGCCAAGTCTGCCCGTTCTCAAAACCGAGTAGCTATGACTATTTTATACGCCTTTAAAAATTTATAAGACAAATAACAATAGTAAAAGGGCATAAAAATAGTAAAGATGTTTGCTATAAAAACTAGCATCTCAACATTAACCAACATAGCGATCCACTGAAGGGTTAAGGCAGTTAGAATTAAGCAGATGAGGGTAATTATTAACAACAAGATAAGTGACACTAAAGGTTTCTTGGTCATCAATAAAATATTTGTGAGGTTTGTTTTATCAGTCATTATGTTTCCCACGTTACTTTGATGATTCGATTTGCTGATTAATTGCTGCTAATCCCACTCTCTTTCGGCACTCTTGTACGTTCGAATTGTGTTCTGCCAAATCTGCTTGAGGGATGCCCTCATAAGATTCAGACTTGAACGTGACTGACTCGGCGGTGATAATCACATCGTCAAATTGTTCGCTCAATTCTGATTTTAGATCTGCCAGTAATTCGTCTGGGATTTGGTCACGGTCATACGTCACTGACTCTTTTTTATAAGAGCCGCTTTGCAGGTACTTACCACATATTGAATCGGCTAGTTCAGTAACCGCTTCAAGGTTCAAATTAGTAGCCTGAACCCCTGTCGACATCCATACTAGAGGTAAGAATAAGCTAGATACTTTCATACGAATTTTTTCCCACTTTATGATTTGATTGAATTTGGTTTAAGTGTCTCAAAGGCGTTCGCAAGTTTTTCGGCACTTTCGTAATCAAGCCCATTCTTACCCAAAAGCCATAAACCTTTGCTTTTTGTATAAGCAGAGGAAACAGCAAAGCCAATATCGCCAGATACTCCATACTTCACCAAATATGTAAGTACATTGCTATCAGAAACCAATGAACCATTTGAGTGATGGATCTGCTCATAAATGGCATCTAGACCGTCTTCATTTGCTACGTAGATACCCACTTTCTCGAAATCCTGAGTTAACCATCTACAGTTCTTACCGCAATGTTCTTTTTGGTTCATGATTTCTTGAGTCATTTCAATGCTCCATCTGTGGGTTTTTAGAAACTGCCATTTTCCTAAACCGAAAAGCGGCGGTTGAGTAACTTATTCGACTGGGTTCTGACTGGATTTGAACCAGCGACCTCCCATGTGTAGCCTTTATCGCGAAATCATATCTTCAGCGTATGCAGTAACTGAAGAAACGGCGTGGCGCTCTGTCCATGCTGAGCTACAGAACCCATGCGAATAAGCAGCGGCTTAACGCCGCTAATTTTGCTAATGATTCGACCGCTTAATTAAAGGTCCAATGTCTAACTTGTTCGAGACGTTGTATTTTTTGCTTTTTCGCTCTTTCCCGACCTTTAAAGTACTCAGTTAGTGGCGCGTACTGTTCAAGTCCCATTACAGCAATGTTTTTTACATTTGCAGTACTCATACCAGAAAGTAGTGCAATATCTTCCAACGCCCATCGAGCTTTAATTGCTTCAGTTACAAACGTTCTGATCAATGACAGCCTAGTTACTCCTACAGCATTGAGATTGGCGTTACTAATCAAAGAATCTAAATGTCTATTTAATTCGTGTGGGACAATTCTTGCTCTAGATGTTAATTGCCCTCTCCTTTGCGTCTTGTAGGGTCGCAACTCAGCGTTAACTACGAATGCAGCATTAGGATCGAAGCCACAATACGCAGAATGGGGCATCTGGTTCACTCCAAATTTCATTAGAATGCCAATGTATTCCTCAATGTCACATTTCAGCTCAGGATTGAGTAGAATTGGCCTCTCTTTACCATTGTGAGCGATTTCACTTGGCAGAACGAATATTTCATTCAAGTTGCCTGTCTGAGTGACAATTGCACTAATCGGTAGCAATGTAATTTCAATTTCTCTAAGACTCGCCATTAACGAAAGCTTTAATGGCAATAGCTTTACTATGTTTAGCTCAGAACCTCTTGGCGAATTTCGCTTCAAGAGCTGTTTCCATTCCGCGTTTTCTAACGGCCTACCTTTCATAGTTCTAGCGCACATTGTAATTCTGTGCGTTTATTATGGCGTAGTTGTTTAAATATGCAACAGGATATTGGCTAAGTAGCTGATGAACTATCGGATTTTCACCATGTAGGAAACTTCGGATTGGCCAAGGTATTTACAAATCCGATCAGGATAGTCTACTTATCATGGTAAAGCTGGTGGATTCACCCACTAACACCAAAAGCGTTATTAGCCAAAACCCATCAGTCAGTTATTTAAATCAAACTCAGGGGCTTGATATATGACTTTATGAAGAGACACAGATAGTAATAGTGTAAGGGAAATGGTTATGTATACTCGATGTAGCAAGGTTTTAGCTCGCTAATCAGAGGTAGTTACGAACAAAGATACTACTGGTGCTTAATTGACACCCTATATCTATTCCATTGGATAGTAAGGAAGTCTTTGGCACGTAACTAAAATTGTTATTTATACTGTTGAACATATTTTAATTGCTACCTACAGATAGCTGTATTCCTTAGAGATAGCGAAGTCATTTGGAGCGTAACAAAGTTGGATGGGGCGTAAGTAGAATGGTAAGTATTGTCTGCGATGTTTGGGTAGTAAGCTCATTCATAACACTAGAAGACTGATTTAGAGTTTACAAACCTGAACCGTAAGAGAATTTATAACTTTTTGTCGTAATTTTAGTTGTTCAATGGAGCGTAATGAACATCTTGACCCGTAATCCAAATAGTTAATTTTGTCGAAATGCATCATTTAAAGATACAAAACTTGGATCGTAATCAAAAGTTGGGTCGTAAACATAATTGTTACTTCTGGCTATTGTGGGCTGTCGCATACCAAACTCAAGCGGTATTGTACTGATATTTCTGATAAATTCCTAGATAGCCATTAGGAGAGTTGGCAAGTAAGTAATGAATTGGGGCGTAACTTAATTTGTAATTAGATTCGACATATAGACGGTGTAAAAACTAACACCCACTTAGGGGATAAAGTTTGAGCCGTAGGAAATAGCCTGGGGCGTAATTGAAATTATTAATATTGGCAAAACTGGTTATATATCATAATAATTATTGCCATGTTCGCTTTATCTGTATATCATAATAATTATTCTCTCAACTTTGGGGAAATTATTATGGAAGTCTCTACAACAACTTTATACTCCGACTGCAAACAAATTATTGAATCCTTGAGATTCAAAATTGGTACCCATGAAGCGATGAGAATTTTCATTAGTCATTGGTGTTATCTGCAGACCAATATGTATAAGCCAAGCGATGATGAATTAGAAATCGCGGAAAAGTTCAAGAACGAATTTAGTAAATTACAACATCTGATTCATCATATGGCTGTCGTTCTTGGAGAATCAGATCCGTTAGGAATATTATTAACAGAGTATTCTTCAGCTCAAAATAACTTTGACTTCTTCCCTACACCAGCTTGTCTTTCAGATCTGTTAGGGAAATTGATTGGCGGCTCTTTGAACGAAGTTAAACAGAATGATACTGTCAAAATATCTGAAATTTGCGTCGGTACAGGAAGCATAATCCTGAACAAAATTGAGCAACTATATGTTGAAAACTTGGAAAGAGATATACCCTTGAAAGGCTACGAAGTCTACTTGGAAGAAATAAACCCATTGTGCTGTAAAGCGCTATTTTTACAGATACTTTTCAAGTTGGAGCACCTAGAAAATCTGTATGGAAAGTCTAGTGAAATGCGGGTTCTACAAATCTTAAATGTAGATGTCTTATCGCGTAAGAACTACGGAATTAATTTTCTATACACCTCCCCTACTTTAGAACTAAACAGTTTATCTGCAGCCTAATACTACATAGATGGCTGATTCGAGTATTCGTTGAGGTCATCATGTAACTCAACATGAACACTTTTCTCTACGTGCTCTTTAATTCGATCTAAAGTGCCTTTCCCTCCAATTGTCAAATGTAAATCCGTTGCAAAAGATGGGTCATTTATGAGTTTTGCGTCCAGCAGGTTTTGAATCGCTGTTATGTATTCATTCAATTGCGTTGCATTCCCTAGCCCTATAACCGATAAAAGTTTTGGATTATTCCCTGACTCAATTTGTATCGCGTCGTGCAATGGTGGGTTTTCTCTTAGTAAGATAAAGTCTTTTACAAATTCAGTGGCGTATGAATGCAAGTCAATATAAGCACATTGTTTATCTTCCATATTCATTATCGATAAGCAAGTTGTTAACCTCTTTAGCAACTTAGGATCACATCTAAATGGAAACTTGGTTTCAAATGAAAGCTGTTGCTTTATATGCTCTGATATAAATGCTTCGGTTTCTTTGTCAGATAACCCTTCGGCAGCCTTTAGTAATGAGCAGATATAGCTTTCATCATTACCCATATGAATTTGATTAAGTTGATTAAAAAGGTTGAATTTACGCCATACTTCAGACTTAGACGTTTGCAAATGATATTGGCCATCAACAACGTAAAACTCATTAGAAAGAAGCTGGTACTTACCTGGATACTGGCCATTGAATCGATGTTCAGCCATTTTTACGTAGGAATCAAGTGCCGAAATATTTGAAGCGCCTGCTGATTTGTTAAAAGTCCCATTTTGTGTGATGAACACCAGTTTTTCTTTGTGAATAAAAATGCCGGATAACTCGCCATTTAATACAAGTGATACACTGTCACTTCCGAATGTCGGTATAGAAGATTTTCCGCCAACTCTCTCTAATACAGATTCTAGCAACTCATTCATTACTTCAGGCGATTTCTTAAACTGATAAGTACTACTATTTGAGTCTTGGTGAAGAAAATCAGATAGTATTGAAGATATTGAATATGTTGATATTTTTTTAGACATAGACTTGACTCCGACGATGAGATCTAAAACAACTCTTTTGATAATTCTATTGTTTTCTCAATAATATCCAGTTTTTCATCAATCACGATTCGGTCCATATCGACTGAACCAGATTTAAGGTCTTCAACAAACTGGATTTGGTAACTAACCGTTGTGGCCAGATTGGTTACTTCTTCGGAAACATGATTAGAAGGTTTTGAAATAGACTCTTTAATTGAATTTACAATTGCGAACAAAGAACGGTGCATTTCATCTAAGTCGTGGTTATACATGACAGTCTCACTTATTATATTAGATATCTCATATAATAAGGTTCAGATCCTCAAGATTGCAAATTTTTCAGTCAAATACGAAGGCATATAGTTGAGCACTGTAATCATGTTTATTTCAACCGGCAACATTAACTGAAGTAACTCTTTGATATTTATATGTTTGTACGTGTAAACAAAAAAACGAGCCAGGGCTCGTTTTTTTATTCAATTAATCAGACTCATCCATAATCTGTTTTATCGCATCTTTTATGCGGTCCATTTTAGTTTGACTTGCATTTCGGATGTTGATATCAACGCTATTATTCGATTTAGGTATCCATTCAATTTTGTGAGTTTTCTTTTCACCAATCCAAAGACTTTCTGGTACAGGCTTGCTTGGTTTTGGAGAACTACTCAATGTTTTTATTGCTCGAACAACTTCCCTTTCTATTTGATTGACTTTATCAACTTCTGAAATGGATTCTACATCAACGTCAGGCTTCATCAATTTATCTTTAGAAGACTTAATAATTTCAAAAAATGAAAGGCCATTATCTTCAATTCTGTTGCAAAGTGGCATCAACTTTCGAACCTGTTTTAAGCTAATGTCTTTCTTGTTAATGAAATCAAAAACAAATGCTGGTAAATCATAGAATCTTAGCAACAGACTAATATTAGCTAAATTTGCATTCATAGATTCGGCAAAAGTCCTCATTGATACTTCAGAGTCCTTTTCCTTAGCTGCATTGTAGTGGCGTTTAAAATACTCACTCCAATCATAAACAGTAAATTGTTTTCGTTTTTCTGATTCTTCTACAAGAAAAATTCTATCTGCAACACAAAGTGTTTTCTCAGCTAACCAATAAAGCAATTTCCCATTTGCAGTTTTAGCGGAGAATCGTCGACGAGACCCATCAAGAAAACTATGCATACCGTGTTCAGACGGATGAGCATAGCATGGTGTATGCTGCCTGCCTTCAGATATAGCCTGATAAATATCATCCTTAACATCATCTAAAGTTAAGGTGTCTTGCGCACGAACGTTAAATGGGTCTACGCAAGTTTTTTGTTCGATTTCATCTGCACCATTGATTTCCATTAAAGTAAAAGTGATAGTATCTACTCGAAGTTTTAGAGTAAGTGAAGTTCCAGCTTTTGGTGCCACTGACTTTGTTGGTGCAGGCTCGATACTTTGTCCGGATGCCTTATTTTCTTCAATTTCTGAGGCAGTCTGAGGAAATGCCTCGAACACAAGTTTCGCGAAACTTGCATCTTTCAACAGCCGTTTAGCATCAATCTTTGGTGATTTACCTGACATATCAAGCTTTATGCCTTCAACAATAAGTTCGATTTCGTCATCTTCATAGCTAGCGTCTAGTAAAACTTTTGTGAGCTTAGGAATGTCACTTAGCAAATAGTGGAATTTTAGATATTGGCTATTATTCTCGGACATATCAGTTAAACCTCATTAAACAAAACTAAGTCTTCAATTTCGGACATAATGGTATCAGCTGTCTGTTTCCAAGCGGAAGTTGAATCCTTCCATTCACCACCTGAACCCAAGAATTGACTTTGGTTTGGATAGTCAAATAACGATTTATTATTGTCTGAATTGGCCATACCGTAGGCTTTTGCAAATGGAATAGATTTTAGTACGTTATCTGCTCCCATTGCTTGCTTAAACTTACGTATTTGTTGTCTTGCTACTGTAGATGAATCATCTGCGACTGGTAAAAGCTTCATGAAACCTAATGGTTTATACTCTTCAATAGATTCTTCAAATTCAGTTAGCCAGTCAGAAATAATTGGGATATATGAAAGTGTCGAATGAGCATCCATTGGTCTAGCCGCTGCAGGAATAATAATACCATCAGCAGCATATACAGCATTTGCAACAGCAATATTGTTTGCAGGGGGAAGGTCAATCAGAATCAAATCGTAATCATTTTCTAGAGGCTCAATGATTTCTTTGTATAAAACTTTATACGCTTCTTTATTACCGCGCTTTTCTTCACTGTAAAGATTATCCAACATTTTCTGTAGATCTTGGTCTTCAGGCTGGCCAGGGATAAAATCAATATTTGTAATATGCGATTTTATTACGGCAGACTCCAAAAGAAACTCACGCTGAGATTTATCTGTTGGTCGTGGTGTTTTTTTCGTACAAATACTACCCACTGAAGGTACGTTGTTAAAGTCTAGAGCTCGACCATCCATACTTAGGTAGACTTGCCCTTGCGGGTCTGAATCAAGGATAAGAATTCGAGGTCGTGTATAACCGGCTAATGCTAGTGCTATAGCTAAATGAATAAGACTGCTTGACTTCCCTGTTCCTCCCTTTAGATTCGAAAGGGCAATAACAAAAGCTTTTTCTAATCGCCACGCCACAGGGATGTTTTTAGCGTATTTAGGTTGAGGTTGCATTTTTAACAGTTCGTCAAAAATGAAATATAATTCTTTTAGGCTATAGTAAACATGACCGTCACCACCGATAGAGCCAAGTTCTACTCCATTAGTGTCTGCTATCTTCTTAATATGATTTATTACGTTTTTGTATTCACTATTTCCCGGTTGCTGAAGAATCTCTTTTAAAATTACACGGTCGTAATTGATAAAATCTTTCTTCTCTCCAATCTCAAAATCAAGCAAGTTTGTTTTCGCAACTTTCTTGGCGTTCTCAGCCATTAATTGGTGGTTAACTGACATGTTGCCTCCATACTAAATGAATTATTTTCCACTTATGGGTAATTTTTACGGAAAGGTGGAAAATCTGCTTGATGCGATTAAAGCACTCGCATGCATACTAGTCAATAAGCCAGTCACTAAAATTTCAGATATTTATCGGGATTTATATATTTTCTATAAATCTAAACTCAGAATTATTTTTTCATGCACTTTAACGTAAGTAATTGAATAAGCACTGTTTACACGTGCAAACATGCCTTTAATGTAGCCATTTGATAATGGTGTGTTTCAGTGGAACTATTACTGTAAGTTATTGTTATTACAATGTTTGCACCTGTAAACACGCTGCAAAGAGGCGGATTGTAGTTTGATAGATGTAACTTGTGATGTTTAGGAACAAAAATTTGTACAGTAACTAGAAATTCATTCATAAAGGAAGGTTAGGAATTGTAAGATTTTCATCATTTACTGTAAGTTAATGTTTTACTTTTCTAGCTATGTGCACACTTTATTATGCAAAGACACCGACTAAGGCTTTTGCTCAAACATAAAAATACAGATTGATACCTAAAGGACCTCCAAAATTGAAAAGTGATGTATTAAGATAAATTGAATCTTTAAAAATTGATCTGAAAATATTACTTACTTCACTTATACCCGTCAATGCGTTAATCTATTATGAGATATATAACATATAACTTCATGGAGTGTGTTTGGTGGATATTTCAAAAGCAATTGATGCTCTAGCAGACATTGAAAGTAAATTGGGGATTTTCTGTATTGATGACGGGCATTTCAATTTCCAGATTGCTCAAAATACAACGGCCACATTGACTAGCAATGAAAACAAAAGAAAGTATTACAGCGACTTTATTAAGTCGCATCGAGGCTATGCGAACAAAATAGCGCGTACAGTGAATAACTACAGTTTTTACTGCAATAACCCAGAAAATTCTGTTTTCCGGAGAGTTAAGGGAATGGTGGTTCACACTCTTACTGAATATGAGATTCCAATTATCTTTGATTCAAATGAGGCCAATAATCACAGTGGATTAACTGTTACGTTCGATGCAAAGCAGTGGCAAGAAATCCCAGAAAAGATCATGGTAAGCATGATGGAGGAAATCGAAGATAAGCTATCAAATGCTTCTGTCGGCACGGCATTTTTTACTAACTTTGAAGAAGCTTCCCCTTTGCTTAAATCATATGCTTTCAATCTTGTCGAAAACGATAATGTTGCTGTTTATATGTTTAGCAATCTTAGCCCTGAAGCATATAAAAACAGCGCCGATTTCATTGCCTCTCTTGAACCAATGAGAGCTTTGGGTATTAGTTGTCTAGCGTTGGAGAGTGCACTTAATTTAACTGAGCTATGGAGTCCGGTATATGAAAATTAATTTAGGAAATGAACTGAATGATTTGCGAAATCCGGCTCCTAGTATTAAAGAAATGGCTAGCAAGACTGGTTTGCCCCTAGTTCGACTTGCGAATCTGATTCCAGATTTAGTTAATGATATTCTAAGGACTTGGCATACGAGAGGCAATTCGCCAGAGCTTGATTCTCGTATCGAAGATGCATTTCAAAAGATAAATGGATACAAGTACAAAAATCGTGGAATGAATGTAGTCCCTCTTTTTATTAAGGGCCCTCCCGGTCAAGGAAAAACAACTGCGTTCCGAGTTGCCCTTAAAATAATTGCTGAAGCAATGGGTGTTAAATTATATATAAACCCTAATATCTCAGACCAACCGAGCAAGTATGATATCGTTAGTGTAGAAGCAACACTAGCAGGCTTGCTAAGCCCAACATCTCTAGTTGGTATACCTCAAAACCAAGATGGTACAACCGTATATTTGCCACCGGCTCGAATGAAGAGGCTTGGTGAATCAAATTTCAGTCTTCTAGTGTTAGATGATTTAGAGAATGCAGTGCCTGGTGTAAAGAATGCCGCAATGCCAGCTATATTGGATAAGATACTAATTGACTTTAAACTCGGTGATTGCTGTTATGTCGGTGCGACAGGTAACCTTGGTGCTGTAGATGGAACAAACGTATCACTTGGTTCTGATGCGTTATTTAACCGTATGGAAACTCACCTAGCGTATGACACTATTGGTGATTGGATCGATAGGGCAAGGTCCAATCCTGCATATCAAGATGAAATCGGGCTGTGTTTCCTCGATGAGTTTTTCATACAAAACCCAAGTGTATTTTATCCTACTAGGGATTCAAAAGTACGTGGACCTACAGCAACATCTCGAAGCTATGACGGATTGCTTTCTACTTTGCGAAATGAGTTTGGTGACCATTGGGATAGAACAGAAGCTGGTCTCAATCCACCTGATATTATAACTAAATTGAAATCTACTATGCATGGGCAAGTCGGTGATTATGCAGCGACACATCTCGAAACATTCTATGCAGATGTTCTGTCTGTAGCTTATCCAGCAGCCATAGAAACAATGTCAAAAACAAAGTTATCCGATGATTACCGTAAGCAGCTATTTCAAATAATTGCAGAAAGTAAGACTCCCAAAAGCGAAGGTATCGCTAGAAGTTATTTAAGACAAGTTGAAGCAATTGCAACAACAAAGATCTTTGGGATTATGAATCAACCACCTGCGGAAAATGAAATCTCTCTAAAGCAAAGAAGCCTTGCGATTGGTGCTATTATTGACCGATTTACTGATGCGCTTTTTACTGTAGGTCTAGTTAAAGGTAATAAAACGAATTTGATTTCGCTAACATGTCTGAATATGGCTAGAAATCTGATACAACGTAGTGAAGCTCGCGACGCTTCAGAAAGACATTACAATTTTGGACATATCAATAAACATGGTTTACCAGTATTGAATGAGGCACTAACGAAAGTATTGGTTAGTTATTCAACGAGCAAAGATAGTCCACATAATGAAGCGATGCTTAAAGTGGGCGAGAAGAACGGCGAGCCTTTGACGGCAGTTGAGACTGCAATAATTGATCCGCTTACTCAAACCTCCGAAATTGTTAGCTTGCAGCAAGAAGAGAAAGAGGCAAGATTAGCAATGCAAAAGTAAAAAAAGGGAGCTTAGGCTCCCTTTTTTACTTCAATCTTATAATTACATAATTTTAAATCTACGTAATACTTGTGCAAGCAATAGGCCAAATAGTGCGAATCCGCCCATTGAACCACCACCACCAGACTCACCGCCACCTGAGTTAGATTCAGTTTTTACTGTAGCAGACAAAGGAATAGTTAAGTCAGTAGTCATATAAACACTTGCAGAATAACTGTCGCTATTTAGCGAAGTGTTTGTTGGGTTGAAAGTAACACTAATTGTACAACCTTTTGAGCTGTCAATCGTTGCATTACAGTCTGAGGCATCTACATCAAACATTGATGTTGTACCTTGAGCAACTGGAGTAAACAAAACAGAGTTTGCTTTAAAGTTTTGCACCGGAACGGTAAAGGATTTAGAGCTAGTTGAACCTTTAGTATATTCCACACCAGCATTGCTTGGGTAAACGTAGTCATTAATGTACGAAGCAAACACGTCCATTAATAAAGTGAAATCAGACATATATGAATGATAAAGATTCACAGTGCTAGATTGGCTTAGTACACCAAAAATTTTGTCATTGTAGACAATTGGTGAACCACTATCCCCTGGGGCAAGACGACCACTACCAGTTAAGTAAAATGAATAAACATCATCGGCGTACCAGATACATCCATTCGTGGCGCTATCGACGCACTCATCGTAAACGTCTCCATAACGACTTTGATAAACAAATGAAGCTCCATTCGGTTCATTATAATTTTTGAATAATTGAGCTGTAGCTTTCTGCATTGTGTCAGCGAAAGTAGTTTCAGCACTATCAGTAAATCCCCAGCCACGGAAAGTGAAATCAGCATTTTTAGGTAGTAGGGTCACTTTCGAATCATAGTCATAAATAGGTGATAATAGAGCACCAGTTTTATGAGGAATAGATGAACTCAGTTTTAGAATAACTAGGTCATTATCATAAGTTTCATTAACTAATCCTGCGCCACCAAGAGGGT
>Ga0075011_10000046_pt1 | contig 56388 bp, 54 predicted proteins | sample TARM_MetaG_T_14_FD_72354 | JGI IMG/M metagenome (GOLD analysis project Ga0075011, IMG submission 72354) | Freshwater microbial communities from Pennsylvania, USA, analyzing microbe dynamics in response to fracking - TARM_MetaG_T_14 | ecosystem: Environmental > Aquatic > Freshwater > River...
GTCGTGGTCGTGGTCGTGGTCGTGGTCGTGGTCGTGGTCGTGGTCGTGGTCGTGGTCGTGGTCGTGGTCGTGGTCGTGGTCGTGGTCGTTGTGCTCACCATTTAACGTATGCGCGATACGACTTTCTTCTAAATGACACTTGGCTGGAGCGGGCAGTTGGAAAATGCCATCGGCGTGGCTGAACTGCTCAAGGACTTTATTTAAGCGCTGTTGTTGTTCATCATTTTGTGGTGCATGTTCAAAGCCGACTACATCAGCGCCGGGGGCGGTGATTTCAATCAGTAAATCTTGCCCATCTTGAGCAATATTGAACTCGACGTGGCCATGTACATGAGCCTCATGTTGGCGAAACTCTTCATTTGCCAGTGCTGGCGTGCTTAAAATTAGGCCGATAGAGAGAGCGAGTTTACGTTGGATAAACATTGGGTGATTCCTTTTAAACATCAAAATAGCCCTTAGCGCTTTGGCTTTGGGTAACAAATCATAAATAACTAGATAAGACGTCTAAAAGTGAGGAGGCGAGCGAGCAAGATAAGCGTAATGAACTGAGGGGCGACGCTGAGTTTTCTCTACTGATGATCGAATTTCGCTGCCACTAATGACAGGAAGGATAGGCAGCGCACTGCTTAGACCATTTTGAAAGCCAGAAAAAAGTTGGCAATGATGCTGCGCGTGATGTGCAGGATTAGTATCGAGGTGATGATCTACATAAGCGACATTCAACCATAGCATCAGTAGCATGGCACATAATGCAATGCTTTGAGCTTGGTAATGGGGGCAACGTAGACGGGTAAACATCAAACCAATACAGTAGTAAAATGATAATTGTTATAATATAACAATATTGTGAGAATAAAGCGTACTCTTATTTTTATAAAAGCACCTTTCACCACGATATGTTTAGCAAAGGCAGCCGTGTTATCGGCCACCTAAGGTTATTATAAATTCTGTTTGATCAAACCTAAAACCGTTTGAATTTCCTCATCACTCAATGCACCTTCCTTAACAAACAGTACCTTGCCTTGCTTGTCTTGAACGATGATCGCTGATGATTCCTCTTTTAAATCCCACGCTTTGGCTACATTTCCCGCTTCATCTAGCACCATGGAAGACCACGGAAACTCTTTCTTGCTGTCTTGAGCGGAAGATTTGACAAACGATCCTGTGCCCCAAATCGCATCATCTTGGTTGATGATCGAGGTGGTTTGATAACTTTCTGCGGGAAATTGTGCGGCCGTAATGGCGGCCATCAATGGTGCATTTAACGCTTTAGCACTGCTGCGACCAGCAATGGCTTGAATGACGCGCACTTTGCCTAGCAGTTGGCTGGTATCCCAAGTTTGAAAGGCCGTTTTATCATCTTGTAGGATGATTTCACCATATTTTTCCACTGAAACATCAGCAACTTGCTGACCTTGGGTAATGTTGTGTGCCATGGCAAGCGCTGGACAACAGGCCATTAGAATGGCGATCACTCGTTTACTTTTCATTGTAGGGGTCCCTTTTAGTTGAGCAACAAAGGTATAGCATAGAATCAATAAAACCACGAAAAGAGGCCATGAAGTGGTTAACAAAATGCTAACAAAGCCTCAATTCTACACGCTTTATTCGCTGAGCTGAGGTGGGAAGCAGATGCCTGTTCCTCCTAACCCACAATAACCATTCGGATTTTTAGCTAAATATTGTTGATGATAGCTTTCGGCGTAGTAGTAAGGACCAGCGGGTACAATTTCGGTGGTAATTAAGGCTCGTTGACTGGCTGACAACGCCTGCTGGTATCGCTGCTTTGAGGCTTGTGCTATTTGCTGTTGTTGTTCTGAATAGGTATAGATAGCGGAGCGATACTGAGTGCCTTTATCGTTACCTTGACGCATGCCTTGGGTCGGATCGTGCTTTTCCCAAAAATGACTTAATAGCTTTTCTAATGGCAAGCGCTGTGGATCAAAAATTACGCGTACCACTTCAGTATGGCCAGTTTCACCACTGCATACTTCTTCGTAAGTTGGGTTTGGGGTAAAGCCGCCGGCATAGCCTACTGAAGTCGACACCACACCATCGAGTTGCCAAAATAAGCGTTCAGCGCCCCAAAAACAGCCCATACCAATCACTATTTGTTGCTGATGCTCATTAGGCTGCTCAGTGATGTTGCTGTGGTTAACGTAATGAATTTCCTCCACTGGCATAGGGGTTTCTCGTCCTTTCAGTGCTGTTTGTGCGCTGACCATTGTTTGTTTATTGAGCATGAGCTTTCCTTTCGTGTGTCTATTTTGGGCTTTATTTATTGTTGTTGAGCGACTGTTTCACATTCAGCCCGAATAATTGACTGATTTCATACAGACGAAGCGTGCTATTGGCGGTATGATTTCCAGCCATTAACGATCTGTTTACTCAACTGTTCCTTTAATTAAGCATGAGACGAAAATCATTACCAGTTCTATTCACGATGCTACTTATTTCCACTTCGGCGTATGCCAAGGTGGCGTTAACCATTAATGGTTTAGAGGGTGAATTAGAAAACAACGTTGAAGCCTATTTATCGTCGATTCCAGAGAGCGACTATTCAACGCATCTTCGTTTTCAATCTCGTTTAGAGAAAAGCATGACGGAAGCGCTTGTCGCGCTGGGTTACTACCATCCTCAATTTGAGTTTGTGGTGGTGAGCGATGAGCAAGAGCTGATGGTCAATATCAATCCTGGACCGCTAACAACCATTAAAGAGATGGATGTGGTGATCAGCGGGGAAGCTGAATCTGATGCTGATTTTGCCAATCTCATTAACCGCAATGCCCTTAAAGTGGGCGCGGCCGTTAATCATGGCCAGTACGATGCTTTGAAATCGGGTATCCGTAACTTAGCGTTGCAAAAAGGTTATTTTAACGGGAATTTTGAATTAAGCCGTTTGGAAGTTGCGCCAGAGTTGAATGAAGCTTTCGTACGCCTTCATTTTAACAGTGGTATTCGTTACCATTTTGGTCCCTCGCTCATTACTGGCAGCCAAATTGAAGATCAGCGAGTTCGCTCACTTCAGCCCTATAAAACCAATGATCCTTACCTTGTTTCCAAGGTAGGGGAATATAACCAAAACTTATCCAATACCGATTGGTTTTCCTCTGTTTTTGTTGAACCCGATCTTAGCCAACTGGAGAACGGTCGCGAACTGCCGATGAAGGTTTCCCTTGCACCGCAAGCTCGAAATCAGCTTGAAACCGGTTTAGGTTACTCAACGGATGTGGGAGTGCGTGGTTCATTCAAGTGGAAGAAACCTTGGGTTAACAGCCTCGGCCACAGTTTTGATAGCAGTTTCTCCCTTTCTGCCCCAGAGCAGACCATTACCGCTGGCTACAAAATACCGCTAGAAGATGTGCGGCGTGAATATTATCGAATTCAGTATGGAATGAAGAATGTCGATAACCGTGATACGAAGAGTTTGGAGTCTAACTTATCGTTTGAACGCCACTGGTTGCGTGATGGTGGTTGGCATCGAACCCTATTCGTTCGTTATTTGATAGAAAACTACGAACAAGGTTTGCAAAGCGATGTCGGCCAGTTTGTATTACCGGGAGCGACCTATTCTCGCACGCGTGTTCGTGGTGGTTCAATGCCGATGTGGGGCGATAAACAGAGCATCACACTTGAGTATGGCGATCCAAATTTCGTCTCTGAAACGCGTGTGGTGCGGTTGTTGGCGGGCACGGCTTGGATACGCAGCGCTGGGAAAAACCATCGTGGTTTATTGCGTTTAGACGGCGGCGCAAACTTCAGTGAAGAGTTTGACAAACTCTCGCCTTCTCTGCGCTTCTTTGCTGGTGGCGATAACAATTTACGAGGGTATAGCTATCAATCTATCTCACCTAAAGATGCCAGCGGCGCACTGACTGGGGCCAAATACATCGCCACCAGTTCGTTGGAGTATCAATATCGTTTGGTTGGAAATTGGTGGGGTGCACTGTTTGTCGATTACGGCGATGCCTTTAATGACTCGCCGGATTGGAAAACTGGTGTGGGAGCCGGGATTCGCTGGGCTTCTCCGGTTGGACCGATCCGCTTAGATTTTGCATGGGGGCTTGACGCCAATCCCGGCAATGAATTTCAGCTGCATTTCACCTTGGGGCCTGAACTATGACCAAAGTGATGTTGAAGATAACCAAATGGGCATCGGCGATTTTATTCACCTTGTTGGGTGTGGTATTTATTGCACTCGCAGCCTTGTTGTTTACCAATACAGGGCTTAACGGTCTGTTGTGGGGAGCGCAAAAAGCGCTGCCACAACTGCAGGTTGCCAGCGCTCAAGGTGCAATTTTTCCACGTTTCACGCTCAACCAAGTCACCTTTTCCGATGAAGCATTAAAGCTCGATCTCGATGTACAGCGAGTGACATTAGCCATAAGTGCTAGCTGCTTATTGGAGCCTTCAATTTGCTTAAATGAACTTGCGATCAGTGGCTTAAGGCTGGCACTGCCAGAGCTTCCCCCTTCGACGCAAGGTGAGCCTTCGTCTGCCTCTGATCCCATTACGTCAATCTCTACACCGGTGCCAATTAAGGTTGGCCGTGTGGAGCTCAATGATATTCAGCTGGATATTTTGGGTAATACGCTGGCATGGAAGCAATTTTCTACTCATGCCTCATTTCAAGGTAATCGCTTACGGATTGGCAAAACCAGTTGGAGCGATATTCAACTGAAGCTTGCGACCAATGACGAGGCAGATTCAGCCTCAAGCGCACAATCCAAATCCACTCAATCCACAACCGTATCATCGACTGTGGCACCTACGGTGAAAACGCCCATCACCTTGCCAGAAGTGATCATTCCGCTGCAATTGGAAGTGGAGCGTTTTGATATCAATCAGTTTACTCTTCAGCAAGCTGAGCCTTTGGTTGTCAAGCATCTTGGTTTGGTCGCCAATGCTTATCAGAGCAGTGTTTCATTAAAATCACTTGAGCTTGAGCTGCCACAATTGATTGCCAACCTAAAAGCTGATGCGCAGTTGAAGGGAGACTATCCGCTCAATCTCTCTTTAAAAAGCACGCTCAAAATGGCCGAAGCTCAGGGGCAAACACTGGCACTAGAGGCTTCGGGTAGCTTGGGTGATTTAACGCTCAACGCGAAACTGGGCGGGCTTGCGCAAGCAAACTTAAATGCGCAATTGGCGCTACTGCAACCTGAGATCCCGTTTGATATTTCGTTGGATGATGTTCAAGCACAGTGGCCATTGATTGGGCAAGGAGACTATTTTGTTCGCGTGCCGAGTTTAAAAACTCAAGGCTCACTCGACGGATATAGCGTGGCGCTCAATGGCCAACTGCAAGGTAAAGATCTGCCCGATGTGACGCTGGATGTTGCTGGTAAAGGCACTTTACAGCAAATCAACTTAGATTCTTTGCTCATCGATACCTTAGGGGGGCAAATTGCTGGCCAAGTGATGGCCAACTGGCAAGCCCCAATTCACTGGCAAGCGGCGCTGAATTTAGAACAGATTCAGCCGGGATTACAGTGGCCGCAAGCCGAAGGCGTGATCAGCGGTAAGCTCGAAACTGCGGGTGAGCTGACCGAGCAGGGCGGTTGGAACGTTGCGCTGCCTATTTTGGATATTGAGGGTGTGTTGCGTGGCTACCCACTGAATATTGAAGGTCAATTAAACGCATCAGATATGACAGGGAAAGGCGCTTTTACTGTGTCGACCAGCGGCTTAACGTTAGCCCATGGACCCAACCAGATTACGGCCAAAGGTGAGTTGGATAAAGAGTGGCGTATGGGCTTATCGGTTGATTTTGCGGATCTGGTGAAAAGTGTTCCTGATTTGCACGGCAAAGTGATTGGCGATATTTATCTGCGTGGTGATTTACAGCAGCCACAAATCAAGCTGCGCCTCAATGCAAATGATCTTGCTTGGCAGCAACAAGCGACCTTAAAGCAGGTGACTTTAACTGGTGATGTTACGCCACTTCCTGTGCCACAAGCCGAAGTGAAATTGCAGGCGAGCCAGTTGAGCTACCAGCAGCAGTTAGTTGATAGTGTGGACTTGCGTTTTTCAGGCACGCAGGCGCAGCATCAACTGAGCTTAGACGTCATTTCAAATCTGATTTCAACCAGCTTGGCGATCAGCGGATCTTTTGAAGATAAGCCGACGATGCAGTGGCAAGGTGCGCTGGAACGAGTACAACTGTCCACAGAACAAGGGCCGTGGCTATTAAACCAAGCGACACCTGTTGCGGTTAATATCGAGAAACAACAAGCCACGATTGCCGCGCATTGTTGGCAGCAAGAGGGAGCATCGCTCTGCTTAGATAAAGACGCGACTGTGGGGCAAAGTGGTGCGGCCGAGCTCTCTCTCAATCATTTTGATTTTCAGCAAATCGCAATGTTTTTACCGCAAGAGACTCAACTTAAAGGCCAAGCCGATGTCAGTCTCACAGCTCAATGGGCGCCCAATGCCGCGCCTCAAGCGAAAGTGTCACTCAGCTTAAGCCAAGGTGCAGTCACGCAGCACATCGACCAAGCCATTACTTTAGGTTGGGATAGCGTCACTATTGAAAGTACGCTTGAACAGAACAAGCTGTTTGCTCGTTGGCTAGTGGATGTGACCGATAATGGCGATCTGTCGGGGCAAATCACCATTGCGGATCTAATGGCAAAAGAAAAAATGATGGATGGCGCATTAACGCTTTCCACTTTTAATATTGATTTTCTACAGCCGCTGCTTGGGGATTATAGCCAAGCGAAATCGAAGATTAGCAGTCAACTTGCCTTCAGTGGGCCGATGTTGCACCCGAAAGTGATGGGCAGCGTGGTGGTGGATGACATTGTCGTCAAAGGCGATATTTCGCCGCTTGATGTTACCTCGGGCCGAGTGGCGATGGACTTTAATGGTTACCAAGCCTTGCTCAATGCAGCGATTCAAACTGCGGATGGCGAGTTGAGTATCAAGGGGGATGCCGACTGGCAGAAAATGGAGCAGTGGCGTGCCAACCTGCGCGTGTTGGCCGATGAGCTATTGGTGGATCTGCCGCCTATCGTCAAGATTAAAGTTATCCCAGATATGAGCATCACACTAGAACCTCAACTGGCCACTGTGACAGGGAATATTAACCTGCCTTGGGGACGTATCGTGGTAGAAGAGTTGCCTCCGAGCGCGATTGGTGTCTCCAAAGATCAAGTGATATTGGACGCTGCTTTACAGCCTGTGAGCGAGCAAAGCGCCATGCCATTTAACGTTGAAACGAATGTAAACATCTCGATTGGTGATGATTTCCGGCTCAGTGCCTTTGGTTTGCAAGGCGGCTTGATTGGCCGCCTCAATGTGGCGCAAAAGGATAAAGGCCCTTTTATTACTGGAGAAGTAAATATCCAAAATGGTTCGTATCGATCCTTTGGACAAGATTTGCTGATCCAAGAAGGCAAAATTTTAATGAATGGACCGGTTGATCAACCTTATGTTTCGATTAAAGCGGTGCGCAACCCGGATAACACACAAGATGGCGTGATTGCAGGAGTAAAAGTGACAGGCTCTGCCGATGAACCCGCAGTCTCCATTTTTTCAGAACCCGCGATGCCACAAGCCAATGCACTTTCTTACCTACTTCGTGGTCAGAATATTGATGGCGAGGCGGGTGGTAATGCGATGACCACTGCACTGATTGGTTTGAGCTTGGCACAAAGCGGTAAGGTGGTGGGCGAAATTGGTCAAGCCTTCGGCGTGCAAGATCTGCAATTGGATACGGCCGGTTCCGGTGATGATTCACAAGTGACGGTAAGCGGCTATATTTTACCGGGGCTACAAGTGAAATATGGTGTTGGTATTTTCAGCTCGGTGGGCGAATTTACCGTGCGTTACCGCTTGATGAGGGATTTGTACGTTGAAGCGGTATCCGGTTTAGATAGCGCGGTGGATCTTTTGTATCAGTTTGAATTTAACTAGGGACAGTCATATGCAACATCTGGTTTTTGTCTACGGCACATTACGCCGTGGTGAGAGTAATGCGCATCTGCTTGAGACAAGCGAAATGTTAGGATCGTTCTACACGCCAGCTGACTATACGCTGTATGATCTAGGTCCATATCCTGGCTTGGCTCAGGGACAGCAATCGATAGTCGGTGAGGTATATCGAGTGGATGAGCAGACACTAGCAAAACTCGATCTTTTAGAAGATATTCCCATCGAATATCGCCGTGAAACGATCGAAACCCCATTTGGCCGTGCGTGGATTTATCTCTATCAAGATCACAGCCGTCTTACTGCTGTGATTGATTCTGGAGACTGGTGCCAACGGGTGTAACGAACGGCGTTGAAAATGGAAATAAAAAGCCACACCGCATATTAGCAGGATGTGGCTTTTTATTTATAACGACACTTATACCCTTCCTACTTGAAGCTGCAGCGGTGTTGGCTACGTTCGTTCACCCCAATCACATAGTTTGCCTATGCTCATGGGGACTCACTCACTTGCCGCCTACCTGTAACTCCAAGTTGTTTGGGTATATAACTATCGTGACTGTTTAATGATGGTGGCTATTTTTGAGCGCGTTCAAATGAAGTCAGGATTTCAGCTCGCGCGGCAGCGGCATCTTCCCATCCATCGACTTTGACCCATTTGCCCGCTTCAAGCTCTTTATAGCGTTCAAAGAACTGTGTAATTTGCGCCTTCAGTAGTGCTGGCAGGTCATTTACGTCTTGAATGTGGTCGTACTCTTTGGTGAGCTTGGAGTGAGGAACCGCCACCACTTTGGCATCTTCACCAGACTCATCGGTCATCTTCAATACGCCAACTGGGCGGCAGCGAATCACCGAGCCTGGCATGAGCGGATAAGGGGTGGGCACCAACACATCGACAGGATCGCCATCGAGCGATAAGGTGTGATTCACATAACCGTAGTTGCATGGGTAGAACATAGGTGAAGACATGAAACGGTCCACAAATACCGCGCCAGATTCTTTGTCGACTTCGTATTTGATTGGGTCGGCGTTGGCTGGAATTTCAATCACCACGTAAATATCATCAGGCAGTAATTTTCCTGCCGGAACGTTGTTTAAGCTCATTTAGCATTTCCTTTTTCGTCGCTGGACTTGAATTGTTTTGGGTTGATTAACAGAACGTAAACGCTTGTGTTGCAACTTTAGCGGTAAATAGGAAACGGTGTAAACCGTAAAAAGAGAGTCTTGCCTCATATTTATCGATAAAAAAAGCGCCTAGAGTTAGGCGCTCATTGAGCTGATTTAATCGCGATTGAGTTCCAAGAACTCTTCCAATTTATGGACCATATTTTTTGAACCGCAGAAGAATGGCACACGTTGATGCAGTTCTGTCGGCTTAATATCCAACACGCGATTGACGCCGTCAGAAGCAATACCGCCTGCTTGTTCAATCAAAAACGCCATTGGATTGCATTCGTACAATAGACGCAGCTTACCGTTTGGATGGCTTTGCGTGCTTGGGTATAGATAGATGCCACCTTTGAGCAGATTACGGTGAAAATCCGCCACTAGCGAACCAATGTAACGTGACGTGTAAGGGCGATTATCTTCAGGCACATTCTCTTGGCAATATTTAATGTATTTTTTGACGCCGGTTGGGAAGCGGATGTAGTTACCTTCATTGATGGAGTAAATTTTACCATCATCGAAGGTCATCATATTGGGGTGTGAAAGATAGAAGGTGCCGAGTGACGGATCATAAGTAAAACCATTCACGCCGTTGCCGGTGGTATACACCAACATGGTTGAAGAGCCGTAAATAACATAACCAGCCGCAACCTGTTTATTACCGGGTTGTAAGAAGTCTTCTTGTGTTGGTGGCGTGCCGACTGGCGATACGCGGCGATAAATAGAAAAAATCGTGCCGACAGAGACATTGACATCGATGTTGGATGAGCCGTCCAGCGGGTCCATCAAAACCACGTATTTTGCGTTTTTGTTGAGCTCTTTGCTGAACGCAACCGCTTCATCTTCTTCTTCACTGGCGACACCACACACTTGATCGCGCGCTTCAAGCGCCGCTTTAAATTTTTCGTTGGCGTAGACATCGAGTTTTTGTTGTTCTTCGCCTTGAATATTATCCGTACCAACTGCGCCGGTAATATCAGCAAGGCCTGCTTTGTTGATTTCTCTATTAACAATTTTTGCCGCAAGACGAATAGAGGACAACAGAGATGAAAGATCACCGCTTGCGTGGGGGAAGTCATGTTGTTTCTCAACAATAAACTCGCCAAGAGTGCGAATCTCAGACATGTTATTTCCTTAACATAGCTATATAGGGGGGAGTGATTGTTTCACAACGCATCCTCTTGTTGGGATGTCGGCCGAAACGAGTGACCCATTTGATAACGTTTGGGTAACACTGCGATTTTAGGGCTTAGATCTTTTTAATGGTAATGAAGTAACAGATTGAGATCTCAATTTGTTTGTCGACTTTTTAGAAGTTGCAAACATGCTCGCTTTTCTTAAATGGATGGTGATAATGGAGGCAATCACTCACAACGCCATGTGCGAGGCTAGGATTTATGCATATTCACATTCTTGGGATTTGCGGTACGTTTATGGGCGGTGTTGCCGTTTTAGCGCGGCAATTAGGTCATAAAGTTACCGGCAGCGACGCCAACGTTTACCCACCGATGAGTACGTTATTGGAGTCTCAAGGTATCGAGATTATCGAAGGCTTTGACCCTGCTCAACTAGAGCCCAAGCCTGATTTGGTGGTGATTGGCAACGCCATGAGTCGCGGCAATCCGTGTGTTGAATATGTGCTGAACCACAACTTGCGTTACACCTCTGGCCCGCAATGGTTGCAAGAGTTCCTGTTGCATGACCGCTGGGTCCTTGCGGTGGCTGGTACACACGGTAAAACCACCACGTCGAGCATGTTGGCGTGGATCTTAGAAGATTGCGGTTACCAACCGGGCTTTTTGGTGGGAGGCGTACTTGGCAACTTTGGCATTTCTGCGCGTTTGGGCGAAAGCATGTTTTTTGTGGTTGAAGCCGATGAATATGACAGCGCTTTTTTCGATAAGCGTTCTAAGTTTGTCCATTATCACCCACGCACTTTAGTGTTGAATAACTTAGAGTTTGATCATGCGGACATTTTTGACGATCTTGAAGCGATTAAGCGCCAATTTCATCATCTAGTGCGCACTGTTCCGGGCAATGGCCGTATTTTTGCTCCGCAAAAAGAGCGTGCATTAGCGGATGTTCTCGCACGTGGCTGCTGGAGCGAAACTGAGTTTACCGGTGAGCAAGCGCAGTGGAAAGCTGAAAAAATCACGCGTGATGGTTCGCAATTTGATGTGTTCTTTGACAATGAACGTGTGGGGCGCGTAACTTGGGATTTGGTTGGCGATCATAATGTCGATAACGCCTTAATGGCGATTGGCGCGGCGCGTCACGCAGGGGTCACTCCAGATTTAGCCTGTCAAGCTTTGGGCAAATTTATCAATACCAAACGTCGTTTAGAGCTTAAAGGCGAAGTGAACGGTATTACGTTGTATGACGATTTTGCTCATCATCCAACGGCCATTGAACTTACTTTGGGTGGTTTACGTAACAAGGTAGGCGATCAGAAAATTATCGCCGTTTTAGAGCCTCGTTCGGCTACGATGAAGTTGGGCGTGCATAAGCAAACTTTAGCGGCGTCATTACAGCAAGCCGATTCAGTTTATCTCTATCAGCCGAACAATCTTGCTTGGTCGGTGCAAGATGTGGCTGACCAATGCTCACAACCAGCGCAAGTGAATGATGATATTGATGCTTTCGTCGCGCAAATTGCGCAGGAAGCCCAGCCGGGCGATCACATTTTGGTGATGAGCAATGGTGGCTTTGAAGGTATTCATAACAAGCTCCTACTTGCATTAAATCAAGCCATGTAATGCCAGCGACACAAACGAAATAGAGAGTTATGACAACAAAACAGAAAGCCATCACTTTAGCCTTTACTGGCGCTTCAGGTGCTCCTTACGGACTTCGTCTGTTGGAGTGTTTATTGGCTGCAGATTACCGAGTGTATCTGCTGATCTCTTCGGCCGCGCGCGTTGTGCTTGCAACCGAGCACGGTTTGAAGTTGCCCAGTGGGACTGAGGCAGCCAAAGCAGCGTTGGTGGAACATTTACACTGCGATGCCTCACAGCTTGTCGTGTGCGGCAAAGAAGAGTGGTTCTCACCAGTGGCTTCGGGCTCTGCCGCGCCAAAACAGATGGTGGTGTGCCCATGTTCGGCAGGCAGCGTTGCGGCTATTGCCCATGGCATGTCCGATAATTTGATCGAACGTGCTGCCGATGTAGTGATGAAAGAGCGTGGCCAATTGGTGTTAGTGGTGCGCGAAACTCCGTTTTCCACCTTACATTTAGAAAACATGCTCAAGTTGTCGCAAATGGGCGTCACCATTATGCCCGCTGCCCCCGGTTTTTATCATCAGCCGCAGTCAATTGAAGACTTGGTCGATTTTATGGTGGCGCGTATTTTGGACCATTTAGGCGTTGAACAAGGGCTTGTGCCGCGTTGGGGATATGACTCACGCCCAACGGTATAGCTTATTGCGTTAATTCCAATTACAATCCACCTCACTCAACGGGGAGCAAATCATTCATCTCAATGAATGCTGCTGAGATCAAGCGTGAGCTTGGGACCCGTAAACCTGAACCAGATAATGCTGGCGTAGGAATTGGGTTAGGATCTCAGAATAGGAATAATAGAATATTCTCATCCTCCTCAAGCCTGTGCCGCTCAACCAAGGAGAGCGACCAGTTGAACACCACTCTTAATACCATTGCACTTGCTACCATCACCTCTTTTTCAGCGCATGCCGCTGACAATATCCTTACCGTTTATACCTATGACTCGTTCGCATCAGAATGGGGCCCGGGACCGGCGATTGAAAAAGCATTTGAAGCACAATGCGCTTGCGATCTTCAGTTTGTGGCACTCGATGATGGGGTATCGATCCTAAACCGTTTACGTCTTGAAGGTAATAACAGTAAAGCAGACATCGTACTCGGTTTAGATAACAACTTAATGGCCGAGGCCAAACAGACTGGCTTATTGGCAAATCATAATGTCGAGACGGGCCAAGTCACGCTACCCGGTGGTTGGAGTGATGAAACATTTGTTCCTTATGATTACGGCTATTTTGCCTTTGTTTACAATAAAGAGAAATTAGCAAACCCACCGAAAAGCTTAAAAGAGTTGGTAGAAAAGCGCGATGATCTTAAAGTGATTTATCAAGATCCGCGCACTTCAACACCCGGTCAAGGCTTACTGCTGTGGATAAAATCTGTCTATGGTGAGAAAGCCAATTTAGCATGGCAACAGCTCGCCAATAAGACGGTGACAGTCACCAAAGGTTGGTCAGAAGCCTATGCGATGTTTCTAAAAGGTGAGTCTGATCTGGTGCTCTCTTACACCACCTCTCCAGCCTATCATTTGATTGCGGAAAATGACGCCAAGTACGCGGCTGCCGATTTTGCCGAAGGACACTACATGCAAGTGGAAGTGGCTGCGAAAGTAAAACACAGTGATAACGGCAAATTGGCCGATGAGTTCATGCACTTTATTTTAAGTGATCAATTTCAGTCGGTGATGCCAACCGGAAACTGGATGTATCCTGTGACGTCTGTCGTGCTACCGAAAGGTTTTGAAACGCTGGCTGTGCCATCAAAGGCGCTTACCTTTAGCGCACAAGAGGTGTCTGAGATGCGTAAAGCGTGGATCCGTGAGTGGCAAACTGCCTTAACGTTTTAAGGTGCGATAAAGTTTGAATGCTATTCCTAAAATAGGCATTGGGGTCGCGATACTTGTCGCGACCTTTGTCATCAGTGCGTTGGCGGCGTTGCTGTTACAAGCACCCAGCTTAAATGTGATGCACGTATGGCAAGACCCGTATTATCGCCACGTTACTCAATTTAGTTTTTACCAAGCCAGCTTGTCGATGCTGCTCAGTGTTGGCTTCGCGGTTCCTGTTGCTCACGCACTTTACCGCCGTCGATTTTGCGGACGTGCGCTGCTGATCAAATTGTTTGCAACGACCTTAGTGCTTCCAGTGCTGGTGGGCGTATTTGGTTTGTTGGCCATTTATGGTAATAGCGGCCTGCTCGCCTCGCTGCTTGCGTGGTTTGATAGCAAACTGCCGTTTTCCATTTACGGATTAAACGGTATTTTACTGGCGCATCTGTTTTTTAATCTCCCGTATGCCAGCCGTTTATTGCTGCAAGCGTTAGAGTCGATCCCGGCGGAGCAGCATAAGTTATGCGCGCATCTTGGCATGAGTCATTGGCACAAGTTTCGTTGGGTTGAGTGGCCACGTCTGCGTCAGCAGCTTCCTCATGTCTGTGGTTTAGTGTTCATGCTCTGTTTTACCAGTTTTGCCACTGTGATGGCACTTGGCGGCGGGCCTAAATCCACCACGATTGAGCTGGCGATTTATCAGGCGATCAAATTTGATTTTGATTTACAAGCCGGCGCGCTGCTTGCGCTGTGGCAGATGCTGTTATGCGGGCTGCTGTCTCTATCCATTTCACGTCTAGCGAAGCCGTTAGCCATCACCACAGGGCGTCAAGCGAGTGATTATGTGGTTAGTCGAGACAATCGAAAAGCGCAATGTTGGGACGGCGCATGGATCTTCCTTGCGTTGCTGTTAGTACTTCCGCCGCTGGTGATGGTCATCTTGAGCGGTTTAAATTCGCAGCTTTTTCATATCTTGAGCGATGAGCAATTCTGGCGTGCGCTTTGGGCTTCACTGCAAGTGGCGTTATTGGCAAGCGTGGTTGCTGTTTCGGCTGGGGTTGGCATACTCATCACGACTCGCGCTTGGCGCCTGCAGCAGCACAACCGTAAGGCGGACCAATTAGAGTTGATTGGCGCGATTATTTTGGTCACGCCAGGGCTTGTTATCAGCACTGGGCTTTTTCTGTTGCTGCGTATCTGGACCGATGCATTTAGCCTAGCGTATTGGGTAGTTTTTTTCGTCAATGGCTTAATGGCATTGCCATATGTGTTGAAAACATTGGCGCAACCTATGCTGCATATTGCGCAGCAATATCAATGGTTATGTGCCAGCCTTGGCATTAAAGGGTGGCAGCGTTTGCAAGTGATTGAGCTGCGTGCGTTGCGTAAACCCTTAGCGCATGCCTTTGCGATCAGCTTTTTGCTCTCAATGGGGGATTTAAGTGCGATTGCTCTATTTGGTAGCCAAGAGTTTAGAACCTTACCGCTTTACCTGTTCCAACTGCTGGGCAGTTACCAAATGCAAGCGGCGGCAGTGGTTTCCCTTACGCTGTTGCTACTCAGTGTGGGTTGTTTTGCCCTCATTGAGCGGTTATTTCACTCACATTCAAAGGTAAAGCAATGTTAGAACTCAAGGCCGTACATTATGAGTATCAACAGGAGTGGTTTGAATTTTCGCTCTCTGTACCGCGAGGGGCGATTCTCTCTTTGATGGGGCCAAGCGGGGCGGGCAAGTCGACTTTACTGAGCTTAGTTGCGGGCTTTATTGCACCGAAAAGCGGCGATATCCAAGTGCAAGGGCAATCTTTACTTGGGCAAGAGCCACACTTGCGTCCTTTTTCGATGCTGTTTCAAGAGCACAATCTTTTTGCCCATCTCACTGTGCGTGAAAATATTAGCCTTGGGCTACATCCGGGGCTGAAATTAACCCCTTCACAAAAGGCGTTGGTTGAGTGCGCCGCGCAGCAAGTGGGTTTGGCTGCGCTACTTGATCGCTTGCCTGAGCAGCTCTCAGGTGGGCAGCGTCAACGAGTTGCTCTGGCGCGCTGTTTTGTACAACCACATCCTATCTGGCTGCTGGATGAGCCTTTTTCCGCCTTGGATCCGCTACTCAGAGAAGAGATGCTGCTTTTGGTTAAGCAGTTAGCCGCAGAAAGAGAGATCACTGTTGTGATGGTGACGCACCATATTAGTGATGCCAAAGCGATTGCGAGCCATTTTGCGTTTATGGCTCAAGGACATGTGTTAGTGAGTGATCGTATTGAGGCACTTTCCGCGCAACACGCAGACGCGCAGCTCAGTGATTTTGTGCGTGCGGGGGAATAAAAAAACCTCACACGTTTAGGTGAGGTTTTGGCATCTAATCAGCACTATGACAGGTTAAACTGACTTATCGTTATGCTCTCTGAGCACTTGGAAAATCTCTCGTGATGCTCTTGGTGGTTTGCTGTTGGCTTTCTCTTTATTTGCTTGACGCGCTAATTGGCGCAGACGTTGACGATCCATATCTGGATAGAGTGCCATCGCATCTTCAATCGCGCTGTCACCTTTCTCCACAATACGATCACGCATCTGTTCGAGCTTGTGCAGCATGGCGGTATTTTGTGAATGCTTATTGCGCAGTTTATCCAATGCCGCTTGAATCGGTTCGGCATCGATGGTACGCATCATTTTACCAATGTATTGCAGTTGGCGGCGTCTGGCTTCCATGCTAAAACGCTGAGCATCTTTGATGGCATCCATCAAATCTTCAGACATCGGAATTTTTGCTAACTGAGATGGCTTCAGAGCAACCAACTCTTCACCCAGTTTTTGTAGCTCAGTCATGTCGTTTTTCATTTCGGTTTTGCTAACCCAAATGATCTCCTCTTCTTCTTCCCAAGGAGCTTTTTGATTCTTACGCGCCATTTTCTTCATCTATTGAGTTATGTATGTCAGCTATTTTAGCAAGAATCGTGGGGAGAAAGCGAAATTCTTGTTATCCTAATGACATTGTTTGCTAATAATTGATGAGATATGGACGTAAAACAACAAGTTGCTCAGCAGCGCATCGAACTTGAAGCGGCGGTTGCTAAGGCATTAGAGATGGCTGCGCTCAGTTCTGATGCTGCTGAAGTGGCGATCACCAAAAGTACCGGCCTGAGTGTTTCGACGCGAATGTGTGAAGTTGAAAACGTAGAATTTAACAGTGATGGGGCATTAGGCATCACTGTGTATCGTGGGCAACGTAAAGGCAGTGCGTCGACGTCAGATCTCAGTGAAAAAGCAATTGCGCAGACGGTCGCTGCAGCGCTTGATATTGCGCTTTACACTTCTGAAGATCCTTATGCAGGCCCTGCACCTCAAGAGCTAATGGTGCGAAATATTCCTGATTTAGATCTCTTCCATCCCGATGAACCTAACCCGGACATGGCCGCTAAAATTGCCATTGCTGCAGAAGAGAAAGCGTTAGCTTACAGCAACAAGATCAAACAAAGTGATGGCGCAAGTTATGACAGCCATTACGGTGTGAAAGTGTATGGTAATAGCCATGGTTTGCTCGCGAGTTATGCCTCTAGCCGTCATAGTATTAGCTGCTGCGTGATTGGTGAGGGTAAAAATGGTGAGATGGAGCGTGATTATAGCTATACCGTTGCACGTCACCGCGACGATTTATGGTCGCCAGAGCTGGTCGGGCAACAAGCTGCAGAAAAAACCATCAGCCGTTTAGATGCAAAAAAACTGAAGACGGGCAAAGTTCCGGTGATGTTTGCCGCAGATGTAGCGACAGGTTTGATTGGCCATTTGGTGATGGCGATCAGTGGTGGCAGCTTGTATCGTAAATCTTCCTTTTTACTTGATAAGTTAGGCGAGAAAATTTTACCCGATTGGTTCAATATTGCCGAAAAACCCCATGTATTACGTGCGTTGGCATCAAGCCCATTTGATAGTGAAGGGGTATTTACTCAAGACCGCCAAATCATTACTGATGGCGTGCTCTCGACTTATCTTCTGAGCAGCTATGCCGCTCGTAAAATGAAGATGACTCCAACTGGTCACGCGGGTGGCATCCATAACTGGTATGTTCAATCCACAGGGCAAAATTTTGAGCAGATGCTCAAAGCGTTGGGTACAGGTTTGTTAGTCACTGAAGTGATGGGTCAAGGTGTAAATGCAGTGACAGGTGATTATTCGCGTGGCGCCGCTGGTTTCTGGGTTGAAAACGGTGTGATTCAATACCCTGTATCTGAGATTACTATCGCGGGTAATTTGAAAGATATGTTCCAGCAAATGGTGGCGGTAGGGAGTGATGTCGAAACACGCTCGCAAATCCAAACTGGGTCTATTTTACTTGAATCGATGAAAATTGCGGGCGAATAATCGCTTAAGCTGAATATGAAAAAGCTTGGTATAACAACCAAGCTTTTTTTATGGGTGGTTTGGGTATGTATCACTATAGGGTTACATCAAAATATGGCTACATCAAAATGGTCGCCAAGCCGAGAAAGACAGAAAGCCCAACCACATCGGTGACGGTTGTTAACGCCATTCCGCCAGCAAGAGCCGGGTCGATTTTCATTTTTTTCAGTAAAATTGGGATGGTGACGCCGGCGATCCCGGCAATGAGTAGGTTGGCCATCATTGCTGCGGAAATGATGCCGCCAAGCATCCAATTGCCTTTCCATGCCACCACAATGCCACCAATGATGGTGGCCCACATGATGCCATTTAAAAAACCGATTGCCGCTTCTTTGAATAGCAATTCGCGTTGGTTACTGTCACCGATATGTCCCAATGCTAAACCACGAATGACCAAGGCCACGGTTTGGTTACCTGCGACACCACCCATTGAGGGCACAATGGTCATTAGCACGGCAATGGCAGCCATTTGATCCAGTGTCGCTTCAAACATGTTGGAAACAGAGGCGGCGGCTAGGGCGGCCAAAACATTTGCCCCAAGCCAGATGGTCCGTTTACGAGCGGATTTGACTACCGGAGCAAAGGTATCTTCGTCATCGTTCATACCAGCCATGCTCATCATTGAGTGTTCGGCATCTTCACGAATGATGTCAACGACGTCATCAATGGTGATCCGACCGACCAAGTGCTGGTTTTCATCCACCACAGGCGCGGACACCCAGTTGCGACGTTCAAACAGGCTGGCAACATCTGAGTCGCTGGTGGTGACCAAAATCGCCTCATCGGCATCATCCATGACTTCACTTACTGGAATATCCGGTTGCGTGGTCAGTAAGGTGGTGAGTGAGAGATGCCCAATCAGCTTACTTTCATCGTCAATCACGTAAAGTGCATCGGTTGCTTCGGGCAGATCGCCGCGCATGCGTAAATAGCGTAAAACCACGTCAATATCAACGTCACCACGAATGGTGATCACGTCGGTATTCATGATCCCGCCGGCTGTTTCCTCTGAATAGGAGAGTGCGGTTTCAACGCGCTGGCGATCAGCGCTGTCCATCTGCGAAAGCACTTCGCGTGACACGTCATCTGGCAAGCTACGCAGTACATAGGCCACGTCATCGGTGTCCATGCCTTCGGTCGCTTCTGCCAGTTTTTCGGGTGCCATTTTGGAAACTAGTGCATCTTTGACGTCTTCGTTGAGCTCATCAAGGATTTCACCGTAGTCTTCTGGGTCGGTGAGTTGCCATAACACCTCCCGGCTTTTACGTGGAGAGGCTTCTAAGAGGTGAGCAATATCTTCTGGCTCCATGTCCTGCAATTGGCGACGGACATGGACAAAACGACCATTTTCTAAAGCTTCGCTGACTTCTTGGAGGGTTAGGTGAGCTTGATCAAATTCAATTTGCTCGGCCATGGTTTCCCCCTACTTAGGATTCTTACAATGTGTTGAATAGTAACTTAATTCTAGGCCTTATTTAATAAGTTCTTATTAAGCACTGAATTTATTTTGACTATCAGGGGCGCGCATGCGCTGTCTGTGGGAGAGTGGAGTGTAAGCCTTGTGCTTACTCGTCTTCATCGAATTTATGTTCAATCAGCGAACTAACCGCTTGCAAAGCCGGCTCTGCTTGTGAGCCTTCAGCATTGATGGTGATGTATTGACCTTGTGCGGATTCGAGCATCAATAAACCCATTACACTATCTGCAGTGGCTTCTTTTCCTTCTTCACTTTGAATGGTGACCACCGCATCAAAAGATTGCGACAGTTCAACCAGCTTAACGGCTGCACGAGCATGAAGGCCCAAGCGATTTTGGATTAAAACCGTTTTACTTAATAGTGGCATACCATCGCTCCTATTGCTGTTTTTCTAATGATGTATGGCGTATCTGTACTTGGTGACCCAATTGAGCAAAGTACTCGCCAAGCTGTTGAGTTAGGTAAACGGAGCGGTGCTTACCACCGGTGCAGCCAATCGCAATTGTGAGATAACTGCGGTTGTTTTTCTCGAGCATCGGCAGCCAGTATTCAACAAACTTTTGAATTTGTTGTTTAAGTTCAATTACTTCACTATGGCGTTCAAGAAACGACTTAATTGGCGCATCTAGGCCAGTTAATGGGCGAAGATCAGGTTCCCAGTGTGGGTTAGGTAAAAAACGCACATCAAACACGTAGTCTGCATCACTGGGTAGTCCATATTTGAAGCCAAAAGACTGAAACACCATCACCAGATCTTTGCGCTCACGTCCTTCAATTCGCATGCGCACGGTTTCGCTTAACTCATGCAACGATTGATTACTGCTATCGAGCACTAAATCGGCTTGCTCTTTGAGCGGCGCAAGCAGCGACTTTTCCAATTCAATCGCTTGCGCAAGTGAAGGTTTATCGGCGTTTAATGAGAGAGGATGGATACGACGCGTTTCGCTGTAGCGCTTGAGTAGTGTCTCTTTACTGGCATCGAGAAACAGCACACTAACATCGTTATTCTGTTTTAGCTGCTCTAAAACATCCGCAACCAAACTAGGCTCTTGGGGCAAGTTACGGATATCAATACTCACCGCGACATTTTGTTTGCTGCCTTGGACTGATTGAATAAACGCATCCAACAAGTTGACGGGAAGGTTATCGACACAATAGTAGCCGAGATCCTCCAGTACTCGTAAAGCAACGCTTTTCCCTGCGCCTGATTGACCACTCACAACGATTAAACGCATAGTTTCGGCTCGGTGGTTATTGGTTAGTCATGATGTCGTACAGCTCTTGATCGCTTTGTGCACTTCGAAGCTGTTTTAAAACTTGTTTGTCATTGAGGCGCTCGGCCATACAAGCGAGCGTTTTTAAATGCTCTTTGCACTGCTCTTCAGGAACGAGCAACGCAAACAGTAGATCGACAGGTCGATTATCAATAGCATCAAACTCAATCGGTTCTTCACACTGCAGCAAAACGGCAATGGCACGATCACTGTTGGTCATTCTTGCATGAGGAATGGCGATGCCATTACCAATACCAGTACTGCCCATTTTTTCTCGGCTGAGCATGCATTCAAACAGCTCGGTGGAATTTTGACCTGAATACTCAGCAGCGATTTCGCTAATGATTTCTAGGGCTCTTTTTTTACTGGTGCATTGGACCGCACTTTTCGTGCAGTCCAATGAGAGTACTTCGCTTAATTGCATGATTAATGACTACTTAGCTTTTCTTTATGCTTGTTGAGTTGTCTTACGAGTTTATCCACTAAACTGTCAATGGCAGCATACATATTTTCATTGTCGGCCACGGCGTGGATATCACCTTGATTTATGTGGAGCGTAGCTTCAGCGATCTGTTGTACTTTTTCAACACGTAAAACAACCTGTACGTTATTGATATGGTCAAAAAATCGCTCAAGTTTTTGAAACTTCGAGTTTACATAGTCTTGCATTGAATCGGTCAGATCAATGTGATGGGCATTAATGTTGATTTGCATAGACTTTCCTTCTCTGTTTTGTGCCTTACAGTAGGCGTTTGCGCTGACTCGATGGAGCAATGCCCAACGATTCACGGTATTTAGCTATCGTCCGTCTAGCTACCTGAATCCCTTGGTCAGCCAGTAGATCTGCAATTTTACTGTCACTTAATGGTTTGGCTGTATTTTCAGCGGCCACCAGTTTTTTAATCAGTGCTCGTATTGCAGTCGATGAACACTCTCCCCCGCTGTCGGTACTGACATGGCTGGAGAAGAAGTATTTCAATTCGAAAATACCACGCGGAGTATGCATGTACTTCTGCGTTGTCACCCTTGATATGGTGGATTCATGCATTTCTACCGCTAAAGCAACGTCATTGAGTACCATTGGCTTCATCGCCTCTTCACCATACTCAAAGAAATCACGTTGATGTTCAACAATACACTTGGCAACTTTGAGCAGTGTCTCGTTTCTGCTTTCTAAACTCTTAATTAGCCATTTTGCTTCTTGCAAATTGCTGCGAATGTAGTTGCTATCGGCACTGTTACCTTTGCCTAATGCTGCATATTGTTGATTTATCTTAAGTTTTGGTACGCTATCTGGGTTTATTGTGACCACCCATTTGCCGTGATCTTTGTAAACAGACACGTCAGGCACAACGTATTCGGCGTGCTCGGTTGAAATATTATTTCCCGGTCTTGGGTCAAGTTGTTGAATGAGCTGCAATACCTCTCGCAGATCTTCTTCTTTTAACTTGGTTTCTTTGATGATCAACTTGTAGTCACGATTGCCGAGCAGATCAATGTGTTGGATCAGCAGCTGCTTAGCTTCTTCTAACCAAGGGGTACTGGCAGGGTAGGTCGCTAATTGTAAAAGCAGGCAGTCTTGAAGGTTGACTGAAGCCACACCGAGGGGATCAAACTGCTGAACACGTTTACGAACGGCTTCAATTTCATCAAGCTCGATATTTTCATCGGCAAAGCTTTCTAAAATATCATCCAAAGAAACGGTGAGATAACCGTAGTCATCGATGGCGTCAATCAAGGCAAGAGCAATGCTGCGGTCGGTGTCGCTAAACGGCGTAAGATCTAATTGCCACAGTAGATAATCTTGCAGGGTTTGCGTTGTTTCACCTTGGTACACGGGCATGTCATCATCAAGGGCGATCCCTGTGCTGCCTGTGTTCGCGCTGTAGACATCATCCCATGTGGTGTCGATCTCAAGCTCGCTGCTGATTTCGGATTTTTCAATTAAGTCAGAGCTGTCTTGTGGCTCAATATCTAACACCTCAGCACTGGCTTCTTTCTCCTCATTGATGCTATGAACATCGGCGGTGGCATTCTCTTCATAGGCCTCTTCAACATCCAATAATGGATTAGACTCTAGAGCCTCTTGGATCTCTTGCTGGAGTTCCAATGTGGAGAGTTGCAACAAACGAATGGCTTGTTGTAACTGCGGTGTCATCGCTAATTGTTGGCCGAGCTTCAGTTGTAATGAGGGTTTCATTCAGTGCCAGTTACCTTATTATTTTTAGAATTGATGTCACTCTCTACTTAATCATAGACGGAATTGTTCACCGAGATAAACTTGTTTTACCTCTTCATTATTGAGCACGTCATGTGGTGTACCTTCTGCGATCAAACGACCCTGGCTTACAATATAGGCTTTTTCACAGACGTCCAATGTTTCTCGAACGTTGTGGTCTGTGATTAAAACGCCTAAGCCACGATCTCGCAGGTGTTGGATGATCTTTTTAATGTCGATAACGGAAATGGGGTCGACCCCTGCAAAGGGTTCATCAAGCAAAATAAATTGTGGGTTTGCGGCAAGAGCGCGGGCAATTTCAACTCGGCGACGTTCACCACCCGATAGCGCCATCCCCGCACTATGGCGGATATGTTGAATGTGAAATTCTTCTAGTAGATCTTCGAGTTTATCTTGGCGCTCTTCACGGGTCATCGATTCACGGGTTTCAAGTACCGCCATGATGTTATCTTCGACCGATAATTTTCGAAAAATAGACGCTTCTTGAGGTAAGTAGCCGATCCCTAAGCGTGAGCGACTGTGCATAGGTAAAATGCTGATGTCGTGATCATCAATGCTGATCTTACCTTCATCACGAGCGACAAGGCCGACGATCATGTAAAACGATGTGGTTTTTCCTGCGCCGTTAGGGCCGAGTAAGCCAACAATCTGCCCCGATTCTACTTGCAAGCTGACGTCAGAGACGACTTTGCGTTTTTTATAGCTTTTCGCTAAATGTTCTGCTTTAAGTATGGCCATAATTATTCTTGTGTCGTAGTGGCTTGCGGTTGAAGCACGGTCGATACTCGCTCGTTAGAGTTACCATCAGCCATCAGCTTCTGTGACGAAATTTTGTAGCGAATTTTCGTACCACGGATGATGCTATCATCTTGTGACAACATGGCTTGATCGATCATCGTCAACTGATCATCGGCCAATTTGTAATAGAGCTCTTTCGCCTCACCATACAAGGTTTTGCCATCGTCGGTTAATTGCGAAAAAGTGGCGAGGTTGCCATATCCTTCAATTTCTTGAATGGAGCCATCTTTCGCATCACGGGTTACAATCACTTTGTCGGCGTTGATATTGATACTGCCTTGTTTGAGATTGACATTACCAAGGAGTGTCATTTGGTTGCTTTTCATGTCAAGCAGTTGGCTGTCTGCATTCAGATAAATCTGCTGAGCACTGTCGGTAGACAACGCGGATACGTGACCAGAAATCGCTAAACAAGCAATAAGACTAAGGTGTGAGAGTTTCATATCTACCTTGTACATGGTTATAAAGAATAGCGGTATTGTCGGCAAAGTTGCCTTTCATCGCTTGTCCTTGTGTTTCGAATTGTGGCCCAACCAAATCGACCTGATTATCGGCCCAAAAATCGCGATTATTGAGTTGAATGCTCATCTTAATGGTTGAAAGCGTATCAAAACTAGAATCTGCTAATAGGTTTTTTGCCAGTACGTCGTCATACAGTGTCAGAACTTGCTCTTCATCGAGTACGCCGCGTTTAGCGGTAATCTCCCACTCTTGCAAAATACCATCACGGAAGACTTTGAGTATCGGGTACTCGAAAATGGTGTCGCCACTTTTTGCGTAATGATCCAGATGCGTCGATTGAATGATATAGCTGCGGATACCTTGCTCGTTATAGGTGGTGTTGTCGAGATTTTTTCCACTAAACGACGGTAACTCTAAGTTCGGAGCAACTTGTATATCGGTATTTTGTTCTTTATCGAACAAGTAATAGGCTGACCACGATGCGATAAAAATCAGTATCACATAGAGGACACGAGATAAACTCATACACTTAAGCCTTTGTGCACATCTAACTCACCGCGAGCTTGCAAAATCAAATCACACACTTCGCGTACAGCGCCATGCCCACCTTTTATATGGGTCACGTAGTTTGCGCGTTTAACTAATAGCGGGTGACCATCCGCGACACAGACTTTCAGCGCGACTTTTTCCATTACCGGCCAATCAATCAAGTCATCACCGATATACCCTGTGTGTTCTGGGGCAATATTGAGCTGGCGACAAATGTCGTTATAGGCTTTGACCTTGTCATCCTGACCTTGATAAACCAATGTAATGCCTAATACGGCCATACGGTTTTCGACAATTTTTGACTGCCTACCTGTAATGATCGCCACTTCAATGCCAGCATTCATCAATGATTTTATGCCGTAGCCATCTCGAGTGTGGAAGGTTTTTAGCTCTTCGCCTTGATTGCCCATATAAACTAAGCCATCAGAGAAGACGCCATCCACATCGCAGATCAGCAGTTTTATCTGCTTGGCTATATCGAGAATAGGCGGTGAGACCGGGCCGTAGAGTGTATCAATCATGGTCATCACATCACTCCTGCTTTGAGCAAATCGTGCATGTTTAATGCACCGACCAATGTGCCATTTTCGCACAGCATCAAGCCATTGATTCGTTTATCTTGCATTAGGTTTAACCCTTCGACCGCGAGCATGTTAGGGCTTGCTACCGTTGGGTTTTGCGTCATCACCTCGCTGATTGCCGCGCTGTGAATATCGATTCGTTTGTCTAAGATGCGGCGTAAATCGCCATCAGTAAAGATGCCAATAAGCTGCATGTTGCTGTCTACTACCGCGGTCATCCCCAAGCCTTTTTGACTGATCTCAAGTAAGGCATCGCGGATCAATGCATTTGGTTGCACTGTTGGTAGTGCATCGCCAATGTGCATGATATCAGAGAGCTTGAGCAACAATTTTCGACCTAAAGCCCCACCGGGATGAGACAGCGCAAAATCTTCAGCGGTAAAGCCGCGTGCTTGCAAGAGTGCGACGGCTAACGCATCGCCCATCACTAGCGTTGCTGTGGTGCTGGAGGTTGGCGCAAGGCCAAGCGGGCATGCCTCTTGTGGGACTGTGATTTGCAAATGAAGATCGGCCAACTTTGCCATATTCGATGACGGGTTGCCTGTCATGCTGATGATGCGAATATTGAGCCGTTTTAGCACAGTAAACAGTGATAAAATTTCCGAGGATTCGCCAGAGTTTGAAATAGCAATTACGATGTCGCCACGCTCGATCATACCAAGATCACCGTGCGCCGCTTCTCCTGGATGTACGAAAAATGCCGAAGTGCCAGTACTGGCTAAGGTCGCGGCAATTTTTTTACCGATATGGCCTGATTTACCCATACCCATCACCACCACTTTGCCGTGATCATTGGCAATGATCATTTCACACGCTTGGCAAAATGAGTCGTCAAAGTATTGCTCTAGCTGCTGTAAAGCCGCCATTTCGGTGGCGAGAACTTGCTGTGCAACACTGCGATAATCAAACTGATTCGACATTCGATACTCCGAGTTTGGGTTAAGCGGTCATATTCATAAGTAGATAAGCTTGGTATCCGATAAAAGCGAGGAAGAGCACGCCTCCCTCAATGCGGTTAATACTACGCGATTTCCCTAAAGCCATGGCAACCAGTAGCAGAGATACGCCAAGCATTACCCAAAAATCGCGTCCCATCGCATGCTCACTGAGTATCGATGGATTAAGAATGCCGGGTAAGCCCATCACGGCAAGAATATTGAATACGTTCGAGCCAATAATGTTGCCCACAGCCATATCATCTTCGCCTTTCAACACACTTGTGAGTGAGGCGGCCAATTCTGGCAAGCTGGTCCCAACAGCGATGATCGTCAGGCCAATTACCAAGTCGCTCATGCCAAAAAACTTAGCGATAATGACGGCGTTATCGACTAACACGCTGGCAGCAATCGGCAGAATGATAAGCCCAATCACTACCCAAATAGCCGCTTTTGCGTTGCTCACGCCCTGCGGTATTTCAGATTCCTGCTCGGTAAGCAGCGCGTCACCATGTTTTTGCTCGTTACGGCTAATGCGGAGCATCGCGATGATAAACACGGCGAAAAGTGCAAATAGCAACACACCTTCATAGAATCCTAAGTGGTTATCCCACAATAACGCACCAGCAAGTAGTGTGACCGCAATCATCAGCGGCAGTTCACGGCGGAGTACCGCGGAACTGACGGAAAGCGGTTTGATGAGTGCTGTAATACCCAAGATCAAAGCAATGTTAGCGATGTTAGAACCGAGCACGTTACCGACGGCAGTATCGGTTTTCCCATCCAAAGCGGCCGTTGCCGATACCATCATCTCTGGTGCTGATGATCCCATTGCTAAAATAGTCATGCCGATCACTAATGGCGAGATGCCGAAGTTACGAGCAAGCGCGGCAGAACCAAAGACTAACTTGTCAGCGCTCCAGACTAAAAACACCAAACCTACAATGAGAAACGCTACCGCTTCGATCATGATGATACCTAATTAATGAAATGAGTGAAAAAATGATGCAATTAACCGCTAATTTTGACGTGTTGGTTGCGAAAAGGGAAGCTGAAGATCCAATTAATTACGTTCAATTCATGGTTTAGTTAGCTATCCATCAATAAATGACCGGAAGATTGTTTTGGCGAAAGATGATGCTTTACTTTAGGATGTAATTGAACAGTGCTTTTAATTTTAGAACGTTATGCTTATGATTGCCCATCATTTTGGGGCGGACAACAATAGTGAAACACTCATGATGCCAATCAACGATCTTGTCACAATCAAGAATTTAACCTTCTCCCGTTCAGGACGGAAGATTTTCGATGACGTGAGTCTCAGCGTTCCGCAAGGAAAAATTACCGCCATTATGGGGCCATCGGGTATTGGTAAAACCACTTTGCTACGTCTTATTGGCGGACAACTGTTTCCTGAACAAGGTGAGATTTGGTTCGACAAACAAAACATCCCGATGCTCAGTCGCAAAAAGCTGTATCAAGCTCGTAAAAAAATGAGCATGTTGTTTCAGTCGGGCGCGTTATTCACCGATTTAAATGTGTTCGATAATGTGGCTTTCCCTTTACGTGAACACACTCAATTAGATGAATCGCTGATTAAGACATTAGTTTTATTAAAATTAGAAGCGGTTGGTCTGCGCGGTGCCGCCTTGCTCATGCCGAGCGAATTATCCGGTGGTATGGCAAGAAGGGCTGCATTAGCGCGCGCGATTGCGCTGGATCCGGAACTGATCATGTATGATGAGCCGTTTGTGGGGCAAGACCCGATCACCATGGGCGTGCTGGTGGAATTGATCCGCAATTTGAATCAAGCTTTGGGGGTGACCTCGATAGTGGTCTCTCATGATGTTCCTGAAGTGATGAGCATTGCCGATTGGGTTTATTTGCTGGCTGACGGCAAAGTGATTGCCAAAGGAACGCCAAACGATCTTTACCAAAATAGCGATCCTCGCGTACAACAATTTTTACAAGGCGAGGCTGATGGCCCTGTACCATTTCGCTTTCCAGCGCAAAGCCTAGAAAAGGATTTATTCTCATGATGTCTACATTGACTGACTGGATTGAAGGGCTCGGTCGCCGTACGCTCGAATTTTGCCAAGCCTTTGGCAAAGCGAGCTTGATGCTGTTTGGCGCATTAGTGAGCCGCCCACGGCCTATTCAGAATTTTCCATTGTTAGTGAAGCAGCTCTACAGTGTTGGTGTTCAGTCGCTGGCGATTATTGTCGTTTCTGGCTTGTTCATTGGCATGGTGTTGAGCCTGCAAGGCTATGTGATTTTGGTCGATTACGGCGCGGAAGGTAGCCTTGGGCAGATGGTCGCGCTCTCTTTATTGCGTGAACTTGGCCCCGTGGTGACTGCGCTGCTGTTTGCTGGGCGTGCTGGTTCTGCACTTACCGCTGAGATCGGCCTGATGAAAGCCACCGAGCAGCTTTCCAGTTTAGAGATGATGGCGGTTGATCCGCTCAAACGTATTATCGCTCCTCGCTTTTGGGCTGGGCTAATATCAATGCCGTTGCTAGCGATGATTTTTATGGCGGTCGGCATTTGGGGAGGCCAGCTTGTTGGCGTGGATTGGAAAGGGATTGATCACGGCAGTTTTTGGTCTGCGATGCAGTCATCGGTAGAGCTAGGGCAAGATATTGGCAACAGTATGATCAAGTGCGTGATGTTTGCCATCACAGTGACTTGGATTGCACTGTTTAACGGTTACGATGCTATTCCAACCTCGGAAGGTATTAGCCGTGCCACCACAAGAACCGTAGTGCATTCGTCTTTAGCTGTATTAGGGCTAGACTTTGTACTCACCGCATTGATGTTTGGGAATTAATCATGCAGCAAACACGAAAAATAGAACTTTGGGTCGGTAGCTTTGTCCTTGCTGGAATTTGCGCAATTCTGGTGATGATTTTTCAGGTCGCTGACGTAAAAGGGTTGGGTTCCAACCATACTTACCAATTGAAAGCTGAATTTGACAATATCGGTAGTTTAAAAGTGCGCTCGCCAGTCAAAGTGGGTGGTGTAGTCGTTGGGCGAGTGGCCGAGATTAAACTCGATAGAGAGAGCTTGCTGCCAGTGGTTACTATGGCTATTAACAGTCAATATGATCAATTTCCAGAAACGTCGAGTGTGCAAATTCTAACTTCTGGATTGATTGGCGAGCAGTACATTGGGCTTGTGCCCGGGTTTGTCTTTGAAGATGAACAGATGTTAAAAGAGGGTGATTTAATTGAAGACACAAAATCCGCCCTCGTATTAGAAGATTTGATTGGCCAAGTGCTGTATAGCGTCGGTGGTGGCTCACAAGAAAAAGGTAAGGAGTGACAACAGTGTTTATAAAAACAGTGTTTAAACGGACGTTGATTTTTGTATTTACCCTCGTTGCCGCTATGTTTGTGCAAGCGGCCAATGTGGATAAAACCCAGCCCTATACCATGATGAAGCAGGTGTCTGAAACGGCATTTACTCGTTTGAAAGCCGAACAAGAAGCGATTCACCACCATCCTGAATATTTGAAAGAAATCGTGGAACAAGAACTGATGCCTTACGTCAATGAGCAGTATGCGGCACTGAAGTTATTGGGCCCAAACTTAAAAGGGGCCAAACGTGAAGATGTCGCCACATTCATCACCGCATTTCGTGCTTATCTTGTCAGTGCATACGCGCAAGTATTGACTCAATACAGTAACCAAATTATTGAGTTCGAGCCTGAACAGGCGGTGTCGGATGATAAACGCATTACCAGCGTGAAGGTGGATATTATTGATACGCCACGACCGAACATCAAACTTGAGTTTAAATTGCGCAAAGAGAAAAGTGGTGAATGGCAAGTCTTTGATATGATTGCAGAAGGAGTGAGTTTGCTCTCCAGTAAGCAATCTGAATGGAGCGGTAAAATTCGCCAAGATGGCATCTTAGCGGTTGCCAATGAACTGCAACAATTGGCGGATCAGCCGATCCGTTTTGAAGGTAAAGCGCAATGATTCATCCGCAGTGGCATCAAACTGATATGCCGATTGCGGCTTTGTCGGGCGCATTAGACAGAGAGCATGTGCCTGATTTATGGGCGTTTATCCAAAAATGGAACCCGGTGAGTACACAGTTTGAGATTGAACTGAAAAACGTTGAACGCATAGACTCTGCCGGAATGGTGATGTTAATCCACCTAATAGAGCATGCAAAAAAACGAAACTGTCATATAATGCTCAGTTTCGTGCCAGAGCAACTGCGCACACTATTCCAATTGAGCAACATTGATCGTTTAATGGCTCAACATATAAAGAATTAAGCAGGGGAACATTGTGGATAGCGCAAAAGTACAACAGTTATTAGAACAAGCACTAAACCTTGAAGAGATCCACGTCAAAGGTGAAGGTAGCCACTATGAAGTTATCGCTGTTGATGCTTGTTTTGCAGGGATGAGTCGCGTTAAAAAACAACAACTTATTTATGCTCCACTGATGGAGTACATTCAAAGAAACGACATTCATGCCCTTTCTATTAAAGCGTTCACACCAACAGAGTGGGCTCGTGATAAAAAGTTGATGTCGCTGTAAGGTTTATTGATGGAAAAGTTTCGAGTTATTGGGTCAACACAACCTCTTCAAGGTGAAGTGACCATTTCAGGTGCCAAAAACGCTGCACTGCCTATTTTATTTGCGTCTATTTTGGCCTCTGAGCCAGTAGAAGTGGCCAATGTGCCACACCTTCGCGATATTGATACCACAATGGAACTGCTCAAACGTTTAGGCGCTAAAGTCGAACGTAATGGCTCAGTTCATGTCGATCCTAGTCAAATTGATGAATATTGCGCGCCGTATGATTTAGTCAAAACCATGCGTGCTTCTATTTGGGCTCTCGGTCCATTAGTGGCTCGTTTTGGTTATGGCCAAGTTTCGCTACCTGGAGGCTGTGCCATTGGCGCTCGTCCTGTCGATCTGCATATTCACGGTTTAGAGCAGCTTGGTGCCACCATCACCTTAGAAGATGGCTACGTGAAAGCCAGTGTCGAAGGTCGTCTACAAGGTGCACACATCGTCATGGATAAAGTGAGCGTGGGTGCCACCATTACCATTATGTGCGCCGCAACCCTTGCCGAAGGCACAACCGTACTCGACAACGCTGCGCGTGAGCCTGAAATTGTCGATACCGCACTGTTTTTGAATAAGCTGGGTGCAAAAGTATCCGGTGCAGGCACCGATACCATTACCATTGAAGGTGTTGAACGTTTGGGTGGTGGTAAACACGCTGTTGTGGCTGATCGCATTGAAACGGGCACGTTTTTAGTCGCGGCGGCTGTTTCTCGCGGAAAAATTGTTTGCCACAACACTCACTCGCATTTGTTAGAGGCCGTGTTAGCAAAACTGGAAGAAGCGGGCGCTGAGATTGAAACGGGTGAGGGCTGGATAAGCCTTGATATGACCGGAAAAGAGCTTAAGGCGGTTTCGATTCGCACTGCGCCTCATCCTGGCTTTCCAACCGATATGCAAGCACAATTTACCCTACTCAATATGATGGCAAAAGGTGGTGGCAAGATCACTGAAACCATCTTTGAAAACCGTTTTATGCATGTTCCTGAACTGATGCGTATGGGAGCAAAAGCGGAGATTGAAGGGAATACCGTGATTTGTGGTGATGTGGAATCGTTGAGTGGCGCGCAGGTGATGGCGACCGATCTACGTGCCTCAGCCAGCCTAGTGATTGCCGGTTGTATCGCAAAAGGTGAAACCATCGTCGATCGCATCTACCATATCGATCGCGGTTACGAAAGAATTGAAGATAAACTGTCGGCTCTTGGCGCTAATATTGAGCGCATTCAAGTCAGCAGTTAAACTCTCGCTCATGCAATGGAGCCGAAATCTCTGGGTTTCGGCTTTTTTATCCTTGCTCATTTTTTATCTTTGTTCCATGGAGAACTGAAATGATTGCTCTTTTGCGTCTATTGGCAGTCGCACTGTTTGCCATTGTGATGTTTGTTTTTGGATGTGGCTACTGTTTACTTAGCCCACGCAATCCCAAACATGTATTTACGTTTGGGCGTTTATTCGCCCGCATGTCAAAATTGATGGGTATTAAATTAGAACTGCGTATCCCAGAAAATGCTTATCAACGCGGCCAGCACATCTACATTGCGAATCATCAAAATAACTGGGATCTGTGTACTGTTGCTGCGGCTGTAACGCCGAAAGTCGTGACAGTAGGGAAAAAAAGTTTAGTTTGGACACCTGTGTTTGGTCAGTTGTATTGGTTAGCAGGGAATATTTTAATTGATAGATCCAATCGCAACAAAGCCAAAGGGACCATTGATCAAGTTGTCGATAGCATAAAAACCAGTGATGTGTCTGTGTGGATGTTTCCTGAAGGTACTCGCTCGCGTGGCCGTGGCATGCTGCCCTTTAAAATGGGTGCATTTCATGCGGCAATTGGCGCAGGTGTACCGATTATCCCCATCGTTTGCAGCTCAACTAATGATATTAAGCTGAACCGTTGGGACAATGGTCATGTGATTGTTGAGATGCTGCCACCGATCAGTATTGAAGGATATGGAAAAGAAAATTTACGGGAATTAGCGACATTATGCCGTGAGCAGATGATGGCCAAATTAGCGCAGCTGGATGAAGAGGTCGCGATGCTTGATGGTAAGCAGGTCACATCACGCAGTCAGTAACCGCTTTACTAAATGGTGGGAAAAAGAAGTATGAAGGTGGTGCCTTGTCCCACTTCAGATTCGACCTGCATTTTCCCACCATGCTTTTCAACAATACTGTATGAAATTGATAAACCCAAACCCGTCCCTACGCCGACAGGTTTGGTGGTGAAGAAAGGATCAAACACCTTGTTGATGATGTCTTGATTCATGCCATGCCCATTATCCGCCACAGTGACCCTCACCCAGCGTTTCCCTTTTTCGACCACAGAATCGGTGCTAATCGTTAACTTTCCTTGTGCTTCGCAAGCGTGAGAGGCGTTAATAAATAGGTTCATAAACACTTGTTGTAGCTCTGCTGATATCCCATTGATTTTCGGCAAAGCCTCATCCAATCGCTGCTCGACCTCCATCGTATATTTAAATTGGTTCCAGACCATGTGTAGTGTTGATTCAATACACGAATTTAACTCACACTCGACAAATCGGCCATCACTGGAGTGAGAAACGCTTTGTAGGCTAGTGACAATGTCTTTTACGCGCAGCAATCCACCCGAAGTCTCTTGAAGCATGTCAGTTAAATCACTTTCGACAAAACCAATATCATGTCGTTGATAATAATCTTGATAATTGCGGTAGAAATCCGTGTTAGCAATTTCGGCTTTGTGCTGTGCTACCAAAGCGACAATTCCTATATAGGCGTGAGAGTAATCACGCAGCGTATTTAAATTACTCAGACAAAAACCGATTGGGTTATTGATCTCGTGAGCAACGCCAGCCGCCAGCAGACCGACAGAGGCCATTTTTTCTGATTGTACAAGCTGTGCTTGCGCGCTATGAAGTTGATCCAGAGTCTCTTGCAGCTCTAAAATTTTATCGTAGAGCTCGCGGCTTTTTTCTTGCAGTAACCGCTCTGCCAGCAAACGAGCCTGACGCTCACGCTCATAAATGCGTTGGTATTGCTCTATTTCACTCATGTTTACCCTTAAAGGTGACAACAATTTCACAAAATGAAGCACCATGATGCATGCATTGGGGCTGCTCGATTTCGACTTCTTCACCAAATTGTTCTGAAGCGCCGATGATGAGTCCTTCCGCCGCAGCGCACAATTTTCTTTTCGAGGTATAATACATGGTTAATCGATCGCCCTCGCTTTTACATTGAAATTGCGGCAAATAGGCATCTGGGTAGAGCCGCTTCACTTCTTTATGGATCACTTGATCGACCGAAATCAAAAACTCTAATAAATTGTTTTTATTTGGATAATTTTCAGGAAGGCTGTTGTACAGACGAGAAAATAGGTATTGCCCATAAAGCCGGACTAAATCATCGGTGGGGATTTTTTTCTGCTCGCTCAAATAAGCCACCATTGCAAGCAGTTCGTCATCGGAGTATTGCTCTCCAGCGGTGTAGATGCCTTGAGAGCTAGGTTTTAAATCCTCGAGCATTTGATCCCAAAACAGTGCGCCAAATTTTTCGATGACTAAATCAGAAAGAACGGTATAGATAATCCCTTGCATCTCACTACCTCGAACGGTTCAAAAGTACGATAAGTGTTGGTGACTAACCCTAAAGTAGCAAGTATGAGGTGTAAAAATTGATTTTTTGGATTAAACAAAAACCTCGAACGGGGTTCGAGGTTTGAAAAAGCACATTCACGTCAGAGTGGCATGCTGGTGGTGCTTACACTGTGCTGATTATGAGCAATGCTTACTTACGTACCGCAATCGCTTCAATTTCAATACCCACATCTTTAGGTAAGCGAGCGACTTCTACGCATGAACGCGCAGGGTAGTTTGCCACGTTATGCTCATCAAAAAATTTACCGTAGACTTCATTCACCGTGCCAAAATCATTCAGATCTTTAACAAATACAGTCATTTTTACGATGTCAGAAACCGTTAAGCCAGAAGACTCCACCACGGCTTTTACGTTGTCGAGAGATTGACGAGCCTGCACTGCGATATCTGCTGACACTTCGCCGGTGACTGGGTTGACTGGAATTTGCCCTGAAGTTAGCACCATATTGCCAAGATCGACACCTTGTACATAAGGGCCAATTGCGGCAGGAGCGGATTCGGTATGAAGTACTTTAGTCATGATTGTGTTCCATCTGTTTTTATGGGAAGGGTAGGCGTCAGTTTGCCTTTAAAGAAACGGCAGGTAAAGTGCAAAATGCCCCACTAAAGTGAGGCATCGATAGACTTAAACGGGGTTATATTATGACTCGCGTTCGGTCACAATCTCACGTGAGTAAACTTTCTCACAATACTTACATTTCAAACGAATATCGTTTTTCTTTTCGAAAACCTTAAAGCTGCTTTCGACCGGTTCATTGTGGGAAATACAGTTGCTGTTTGGGCAGGCAAAAACATCATTGATCTGCTCAGGCAGTGTCAACGCTAGCTTTTTCACCACTTGGTAGTTTTCGATTTGGTTGACAGTTGCATGCGGTGCATAAAGTGCTAATTTATTGGCTTGGGCTTCATTAATGAACACATTTTCAATCTTCAGCAGATCTTTTGCGCCCAGCGCGGAAGAGGGTAAATTTAAGCCAATCGTGACACGTTGATGAGAATTGTGCATATCGAATAACTTTAATACTTTAATACCGATTTGCGCAGGTATGTGGTCGATAACCGTGCCGTTTTTAATCGCTTCAACCTGCAATTGAGTCTCTTTAGTCATGGTTGGGGCTCCTTTATTACAGGGTTTCGTTTAACACTAGCGCCAACAAAGCTTCACGGGCGTAGACCCCGTTTTCTGCTTGTTGGAAGAAGTAAGCGTGCTTCGTTTTGTCCACATCAACGGTGATTTCATCCACGCGCGGAAGCGGATGTAGCACTTTTAAGTTATCGCGCGCACTTTCAAGCATGGCGGCTGTTAAAATATACGCCGATTTAATGTGCGCGTACTCTGATTCATCAAAGCGCTCTTTTTGGACGCGCGTCATATACAGAATATCTAACTGTGGAATAACGCTTTCCATATCGGTGTGCAGGCTGTACTCAATGCCTGCATCATCTAACTCTTCGCAAATATAGTCAGGCATAGCCAGCGCATCCGGCGCAACAAAGAAAAAGCGAATGTGGTTAAATTTAGCCAAAGCTTGGGTTAAAGAATGGACGGTTCGGCCATATTTCAAGTCGCCAACAAAGGCGATATTAATGTTATCTAAACGGCCTTGTGTTTCGGCAATGGTGAATAAATCGAGCAGTGTTTGAGTTGGGTGTTGGTTAGCGCCGTCGCCAGCGTTAATCACAGGAACGCCGTTTGAAAATTCAGAGGCTAAACGTGCTGCGCCTTCTTGGGGATGGCGCATCACAAACGCATCCACATAAGAGGAGATCACTTGTACTGAATCGGCCAGTGTTTCGCCTTTTTTCGCCAGTGACGTATTGCCACCATTATCAAAGCCAATCACGCTGCCGCCGATGCGTTGAATAGCGGTTTCAAAAGACAAACGAGTACGAGTCGACGGCTCAAAAAAGCAGCTTGCCACCACTTTGTGCTTAATCAGCTCTGGTTTTGGTTCCGCTTTGAGTTGGCCAGCGGTTTTCACAATCAATTCCAGCTCGTCACGAGAGAGCTCCGGAATCGAAATAATGTGCTTTTGATAAAGCGAATTCACCATGGTCGTCTTCCCTATAATTTTCTAGTAGCCATAAAAAAGCCCCCCAATAGGGAGGCTTTAAAAATCAAGAGAGGGGAAAAATAACGCGCCCAGTAAGTCAGCACGCTGACCTACATTGAATCGAATTGCGTTGTAGATGTGAATAACAACGTCCGTTTTCATGGCTACCCCTCAGACAAATTGCTGGGAATTATACGCTTTCGTTGTGTGAGCGCAAGCGATTACCTCATAATCCTCTTCATCATTGGCACTGTCGCTGCGTTAGCTGCTTTCACTCACCCAAATCACTTACTCATGTAAGTTCATCGGGCTTCGTTCTCTTGCCGCCTTGCGACAGCACCAATGATTTTGAGGATTAAAAGTCGCTTTGGCACTGTCGCGGCGTTAGCTGCTTTCACTCACCCAAATCACTTACTCATGTAAGCTCATCGGGCTTCGATCCATTGTTGCCTTGTTTTTTAAGCGCCGAGAGTCGCGACCATCACAGCTTTGATGGTGTGCATGCGGTTTTCAGCTTCATCAAACACAATCGAATATTCAGACTCAAACACCTCTTCGGTGACTTCCAACCCTTTCATGCCATATTTTTCCGCCACCTCTTTGCCTACGGTGGTTTCGTCGTTATGAAACGCAGGCAAGCAGTGCATAAATTTTACCTGTGGATTACCAGTTTGCTTGATCACGTTCATATTGATTTGGTAAGGCGTCATTAAGGCCACGCGTTCATCCCATGCATCGGCTGATTCGCCCATGGAAACCCAAACGTCGGTATAGAGAAAATCGCATCCTTGCACGCCTTCTTGTACATTTTCAGTGAGCGTGATTTTGGCTCCCGTCTGCTCGGCAATTTTTTGGCAAGTGGTGACGAGTGATGCTTCTGGCCAAAACTGTTTGGGTGCGACGAGGCGAATATCCATGCCCATTTTTGCTGCGCCCACCATCAGTGAATTGCCCATGTTATTGCGTGCATCGCCTAGATAAGCCAGTGACACTTGGTGCAACTGTTTACCACGGCCATGCTCAATCATGGTTAAAAAGTCAGCTAAAATCTGTGTTGGGTGGAACTCGTTGGTGAGCCCGTTCCATACAGGAACGCCAGCATGTGCGCCAAGCTCTTCGACAATTTCTTGTCCAAAACCGCGATATTGGATGCCATCGTACATTCTTCCGAGTACGCGCGCGGTGTCTTTCATCGACTCTTTATGACCAATTTGCGATCCTGATGGCCCGATGTAAGAGACTTGAGCGCCTTGATCAAACGCGGCCACTTCAAATGCACATCGCGTCCGTGTTGAGGCTTTCTCAAAAATCAGCGCAATATTTTTACCGGCCAATCTTTTCTGTTCTGATCCGGCGTATTTCGCTTTTTTGAGATCAGCAGAGAGATCGAGCAGAAATTGGATCTCTTTCGGCGTGAAATCGAGCAGTTTGAGAAAGTTGCGGTTGCGTAAATTGAAAGCCATATCCCAGTCCTAAACGGTGAATGATGAATGGCCTTAGTAAAACATATAAATGCTAAATTTGTGAATAATTATTTTAAAATAAAGGCGAGATATTAATAATATCTCGCCTAATGTGATTATAAATTCTCTTCAGCAAATTCGGCCAAGCGGCTGCGAACGACGCCGTTTAAGTGAATGTTGGCGCTGCCTTCAAAGTTTTTAAAGCGCTCAACCATGTAGGTCAAACCTGAGGTCACCGGGGTTAGGTAGTGGGAGTCAATCTGCGCTAAGTTACCAGAACAGACAATTTTAGTGCCCTCACCACAGCGCGTGATGATGGTTTTGATTTGAGAAGCGGTTAAATTTTGACACTCATCGAGTAGCACAAAGGCATTTTGGATTGAGCGCCCACGCATAAAGTTGATCGATTTAAACTGGATATTGGCTTTATCGCAGATGTATTTGAGTGAACCTTCAGTGCAGTGATCGTTTTTGTGCAAGGCTTCCAATGTATCCGTAACCGCCGCCAGCCACGGCATCATTTTCTCTTCCTCTGTTCCGGGTAAGAAGCCGATCGATTCTCCGATATCTGGTGTGTTACGGGTGACGATAATCTTATCGAACATCTTCTTCTCAATGGTTTGTTCAAGAGCGGCGGCCATAGCGAGCAGCGTTTTCCCGCTACCAGCGGCTCCGGTTAAAATCACCAAATCAATGCTTGGATCAAGCAAGGCATCAAGAGCCATCGCTTGGTAGATATTTTTCGGAGTGATGTCCCACGCTTTGCGGTGCATCATTCTCTCGCGGCCAATATCAAGCAGCGTAATTCTGTCTGTGTTGATTTCATGCACGCGCGCCGAAAAATCGCTTTCTTCATCAATGACATATTGATTAATAAAGGTCGGGTCAAACGGCGCCTTATCTAGCGTATGGAAGGCTTTTCCGCCGACGGTTCTACTCTCAACTTCATCGACGTTGTTCCAAAAGTTTCCTTCACGAACTTGGAAGCCTTTGGTCAGGTACTGCACATCATCAATCAGTTGGTCTGTGCGGTAATCCTCAACATAGCGCACGCCTGCACCTTTAGCGCGCAATCGCATGTTGATGTCTTTGGTGATGAGAACCACAGCGCGTGGCGCTCGTTTCGCTTGCAGGTAAAGAACAGCATTGAGGATACGGTTGTCGCCAGCTTTGTCAGCAAAGGCTTTGACGGTTTCTTGCAACTCAAAGTCGGCAAGGATCGAGATAGTTCCCGTCTTGCTGGCCTCTTTAGAAAATGGAATACCTTCGGTAATTTCGTCTGGGGTGGCATCGTGGAATAAGTGCTCTAAAGCACGAATTGCGACCCGCGCATCTCGTGCAACATCGCGTTTACTGTCTTTGATCCGGTCAAGTTCTTCAAGAACGGTCATCGGAATGACCACATCATGCTCTTGGAAGGAGTATATGGCTAAAGGTTCATGAAGCAGGATGTTGGTATCAAGTACAAACAGTTTCCGATCGGTATCGCCCATAAGCGTCTCCTTGCTGCTGTGCAGCGTGCTTAACAAAAGATGCCAGCAAGTAGAGGTTATCGATCAATGGATGCCGGTAGTGACTCGATTGCTCGATGACTTACTGCAAGCCTGTGTTGATACTCATTGTCTGTTTGGTCTGCATGCTTCGTGCCAGAGTCATCCTTTTGACTGGCAAAGCAAGCATCGTTACAACAAGTATAGCAACCTTGTTTACTACAAATGCCACCGATTTCTTACAGTTTGATGTCAACCAAAAGTTGAAGAAAAAAATCTTGGTTATCCTTCGCTTTACACGTGACCTGTATCACGCCATCAAGTAAGATTAGCGACCTTTTTCTGCACCACACTCCAACAACAATCATAATTAGGAGTTGCCTTCACGTGGTAGCAGATCGATACAATCCATTCCAAATAAATAAGGTAGTCGATTCATGAGTTTTGCTTTGGGGCAACGCTGGATAAGCGATACAGAAAGTGATCTTGGTTTAGGTACTGTAGTAGCGCTTGATGCGCGTACTGTGACCTTGATGTTTGCTGCATCAGAAGAAAACCGCGTTTATGCACGCAGTGACGCCCCGGTAACACGAGTGACGTTCAATAGCGGCGATGTGGTTGAAAGCCAAGAAGGCTGGTCGCTACGCGTTGAGCAAGTTGTTGAAGAACAAGGACTACTCACTTATCTCGGCACGCGCGAAGACAACGATGAAAGCGGCGTGGCGCTACGTGAAATTTTCTTAAGCCACCAAATCCGTTTCAACAAACCGCAAGATAAATTGTTCGCAGGTCAAATTGATCGCATGGATAATTTTGTGTTGCGTTATCGCGCCCTCACTAACCAATATCAACAACACAAAAGCCCAATGCGTGGTTTATGTGGCATGCGCGCGGGCCTGATTCCTCATCAGCTTTATATCGCACATGAGGTTGGCCGTCGCCATGCGCCCCGCGTGTTATTAGCCGATGAAGTGGGGTTAGGTAAAACCATTGAAGCGGGGATGATCATTCATCAACAAGTGCTTTCTGGCCGCGCGGAACGTATTTTAATTGTGGTGCCGGAAACCTTGCAGCACCAATGGTTGGTGGAGATGATGCGTCGCTTTAATCTTCATTTCTCCATTTTTGATGAGGAGCGCTGTGTTGAAGCGTTCGCTGAAGCACACAACCCTTTTGATACTCAGCAATATGTGCTTTGTTCGCTCGATTTTCTGCGTAAAAGTCGTCAACGTTTTGAACAAGCACTTGAGGCGGAGTGGGATCTATTGGTGGTGGATGAAGCGCACCATCTAGAATGGAGTCAAGATAAACCAAGCCGCGAATATCAAGTGGTCGAAGGGCTAGCGCAAAACACCCCAGCGGTATTGCTGCTGACGGCAACGCCGGAGCAATTGGGCCGTGAAAGCCACTTTGCGCGTTTGCGTTTGCTCGATCCCGATCGTTTTTACGATTACGAGGCGTTCGTTGAAGAAGAAGAGCAATATGCGCCCGTAGCCGATTCAGTCAGTGCCTTGTTTTCGGGTGAGAAGTTGCAAAACGAAGCCAAAAACCAAATCACTGAGCTACTTTCAGAGCAAGATGTTGAGCCGTTGTTTCGCATTATTGAAAGCGATGCCGATGAAGAGAGCAAAGCCTCTGCTCGCCAAGAGCTGATTGATAATCTGATGGATCGCCATGGCACAGGCCGCGTGCTGTTTAGAAACACCCGCGCTGCGATTAAAGGATTCCCTGTGCGTAATGTGCACTTGATGCCGATGGAAATCCCCGCGCAATACACGACCTCGATGCGAGTAGCTGGCATGATCGGCGGTAAGCTCAGTGCTCAGGCTCGCGCGATGAAAATGCTCTACCCCGAAGAGATTTTCCAAGAGTTTGAAGGCGATGATGCAAGCTGGTGGCAGTTTGATTCTCGCGTGAATTGGCTACTTGAAAAAGTGAAAGAGAAACGCAGCGAAAAGATTTTAGTGATCGCTTCTCGCGCTAGCACTGCGTTACAACTGGAGCAAGCACTGCGTGAGCGTGAAGGCATTCGCGCCACCGTTTTTCATGAAGGTATGTCGATTTTAGAACGTGATAAAGCCGCCGCTTATTTCGCACAAGAAGAGGGTGGCGCGCAAGTGCTTATCTGTAGTGAAATCGGCTCTGAAGGGCGTAACTTCCAATTTGCTAACCAGTTGGTGATGTTTGATCTGCCGTTTAACCCAGATCTTTTAGAGCAGCGTATTGGCCGTTTGGATCGTATTGGTCAACACCGTGATATCGATATCCATGTGCCGTACCTTAAAGGCACATCGCAAGCGATTTTGGCGCGTTGGTTTGATGAAGGCTTGAATGCATTTGCTGAAACCTGCCCAACAGGCCGCGCTGTGTATGATAAATATGCCGATGATCTGATTGACATGCTGGCTTCGGGAAATATCGATACGCTGGATGAGATCATTGAACAGTCGGCAACACTCAACAAAACGTTGAAGGCTCAGCTTGAACAAGGGCGTGACCGACTGCTTGAAATGCATTCAAACGGTGGCGAAAAAGCATTGAAAATCGTCGAAAGTATAGCATCAACAGATGGCGATACTAACTTGGTTACTTTCGCTTTGAGCTTATTTGATGCGATCGGTTTAAACCAAGATGATCGGGGTGAAAACGCGCTGGTGGTCACACCATCAGAGCACATGATGGTGCCAAGCTACCCCGGTTTGCCGTATGAAGGAGCGACCATCACTTTTGATCGTGATACGGCATTATCGCGTGAAGATATGAATTTCATCAGTTGGGAACATCCGATGATTCAAGGCGGGATCGACCTACTGATGAGCGAAGGCGTGGGAACATCGGCGGTTTCTCTGCTGAAAAATAAAGCTCTGCCTGTTGGGACTTTGCTGCTTGAGTTGATCTATGTGGTGGATGCACAAGCGCCAAAACGCAGTGGTATCAGCCGCTTCCTTCCTCAAACACCAATCCGTTTGATGATGGATGCGCGTGGTAATGATCTCTCCGCGCAAGTTGAGTTTGAAAGCTTCAACCGCCAATTAAGCCCAGTGAATCGTCATTTGGCCAGCAAGCTCGTTACGTCAGTACAAAATGATGTGCATAGCTTAATTGCTGCCAGTGAAAGCCAAGTTGTGAGCCGTGTTGAAGCGATTCGTGAACAAGCGCAAAAAGAGATGCAGTCGAGCTTAAACGGTGAACTGGAGCGCTTATTGGCGCTTAAAGCAGTCAACCCGAACATTCGTGATGAAGAGATCAGCGCGATTGAAGAGCAGATTAACGAGTTAAGCGGTTACATCGGTAAAGCGCAATTCCAACTGGATTCGTTGCGTTTAATCGTTGTGACGCATAACTGATCCCTTTACTTGGCCCTTGTGGCGTTACATTAAAAATAACAAAGGCCTTTTCGATAAGGCCTTTGTTTTGTCTGCTGTTACATAATCCACTTCCACCAAATAAATAGCGCTAAAAAGCCAAACAGATAAACAAGTCCTACGATAGACAGTGCTTTGAGTTTTTTTCCTACCGCGAGTTCAGCCGGTAAAGGTGTTTTAGTCACCAGAATATAGTTGAGCAGCGCAAAAATTGGCGTGGTCATAAATGCCATGATCATCGCAAAATTCAGCATTGGCATCAGTGCTGAAGCCCAAAAGGCAATGATGGCCAGCGCTAAAGCCGATACCACGATGACCCAAGCTTGGTAGCAACGTGGGCTTTGGCTCTCTTTGTTTTGCAAAAGACGTTGTGATTCTGCAATCACTCGTGAATAGCCATCAATAACGGTGATGGTGCTACCAAAAATACAGAAAAAGGCGATCACTGCAATCAAATAACGTGACCACTCACCTATGGTTGAAGCGTACAATCCGACCAATTGATGCGAAAAGCCGACGCCAGATTTCGATAGCTCAACGCCTGTTCCGTGTAGTACTAAGGCACCAAGCGCCAAAAATACAATCGCCAAGATTGCAGTACCGATATAGCCCACATTGAAATCAAATAGTGCGGATTGCGGCGTCACTTGCTGCTCTTGGCATTGACGCTTGAGCCACACCGAAGTGATGCTCGAAATCTCAATGGGTGCGGGCATCCAGCCCATTGTCACCACCAAAAAACCGATCGCGGCGAGTGTCCAAGGTGAAGGCGAAATGGTTTCTACCACTATCTGCGCTGGGGTTGCGACGGCAATCACCACGGCGAGTAAGGTGGCGATTGTCAGTACTGCCATAATAATTTTAGAAAGTGAGTCGAGCGCGCGAAAGTGGCCTGCAAAAAGGATCAGCAAACAAGTGGTCAGCACAATCACTGAAAGAACAATATTGCCTAGCTCAAAAGGGACAAAATAGGCCAGTAAGCTGGCGCTAAACAGCAGTAACGCGGCGGTGTTAATGATGGCCGACACCACACTTAAGATGGCAAAAACCCATAAGTAAGCACGCCCGAGGTGGGCATAGCCTTGTACTAAACTTTTGCCTGTCCCCATGGTGTATTGAATACCAGCCTTAAAAAAGGGGTATTTTAATAAGTTGACCAGCAAAATGAGGCCTGCGAGTTGCCAGCCATAAATGGCACCAGCTTGAGTTGAGGCGACGAGATGAGAGCCGCCGACGGCGGCTGCCGCCATCATAATGCCCGGCCCGAGTGAACGAAGCAGTTGTGGCAGGGTTAAACGTTTGGCCGATTGATAAGGGACGCTGTGTTCCATTCTTGTTCCTTAGACTTGATGTTGTGTTATTTATAATTTTTGCTTTTGAAGCTGACTTTAATGTCAAGCTCATCAATCAATATCACACCCAGTCAATCTGTCAATTTTAAGTTACATTTCAAGTGATATTTCTAAGCAAGGCTAACTTACTGACGATTTCATGATTTAACGAAACTAAGATGACTCTTCTCTATTGGCTTAGCGGAGAGGTTGGTATAATGCGCCTATTTTTTTAGGAGAAACCTTCGATGGCTATGCTTGAATACACGCCGCCCACAGATCCTTGGATTGATATTGTCTATGAAGATGATCAGATTCTCGCGGTGAATAAACCTTCAGGTCTGCTGTCGGTTCCAGGACGCTTGCCTGAGCATCACGACAGCATGTGGAGTCGTTTGGCTGAGCAATATCCAGAGATCCAAGTTGTGCATCGTTTGGATATGTCGACTTCTGGCTTGATGGTGCTGGCAAAAAATAAATACGCGGAAGGGGCATTGAAAAAGCAGTTTCAATACCGTTTAACGCATAAAATTTATTATGCTCGCGTGTGGGGCGTAATGGAGCTTGATGAAGGGGTGGTTGAGTTACCCCTGATTTGCGATTGGCCAAATCGGCCTAAACAGAAAGTCTGCTTTGAAGATGGAAAACCATCGAAAACTTTATATCAAGTAGCGAAAAGAGAAGAAAAAACGACAATTGTACGTCTTCTTCCTGTAACTGGCCGTTCGCACCAATTACGTGTTCACATGCAAGCTTTGGGTTATCCGATTGTGGGTGATGAGTTTTATGCCCCGCAAGAAGCGCAAGATTTTTCCGATCGCTTAGCATTGCATGCCGCAGAGCTCAGTTTTTATCATCCAAAGAGTCATTGGCTGCGCAATATTTTTGTCGGCTGTGATTTTTATCCCGAAGCACAAGAGCAAATTTTGCAACACTTTGATCCTGAGCGAAAATTACCAGATTACAAAACGTTGCCCCGACCTTAGTGTGATGTGGTGGCGACAAGGAGCTGATATGTCACTACCCACGGTTGTATTTCTCGATAGGGCCACAATCCCTGCTTATATTCGATTGCCAAGCTTACCTTTTGCTCATCATTGGTTTGAGTTTGATTTTACTTCTGCCGAACAAGCGCTCGATCGCCTATCTCAAGCCGATATCGTAATCACCAATAAAGTGGTGCTGGATAGAGCGTTACTCTCACAATGTCCGAAATTGCGCTTGATTGCTGTGTCGGCCACAGGCGTCAATAATGTCGATGTTGATTACTGTCGTGAAGCAGGCATCGCACTGGTGAATGTTCAAGGCTATGCCACCCGTTCTGTTCCGGAACATGTAGTTGGGATGATTTATGCCTTAAGGCGTAACTTGTTTGCTTATCATCAAGATATTGCCAATGGCGAGTGGCAGCGCAATCAACAATTTTGCTTTTTTACTCATCCGATAGGGGATGTTGCAGGTTCAACGCTTGGTATTGTGGGGAGTGGCGCGCTCGGACAGGCAACTGCAACGTTAGCACGAGCGATAGGCATGCAGGTGATATTTTCTGAACGAAAGGGGGCCAAGTTATGCCAACAAGGTTTTATGCCCTTTGAACAAATGTTAGCGGAGGCGGATGTTGTGAGTTTACATTGCCCATTGAGCGAGCAAACCCGAAACCTGATAGGTGAGAACGAATTAAAGATGATGAAGCCTAATGCATTGTTGATTAACGCAGGCCGTGGTGGTTTGGTTGATGAGCAAGCACTTGTGACAGCATTGAAATCTGGGCAAATTGCTGGCGCTGGAGTGGATGTATTCAGTCGAGAACCAGCGGATAAAACAAATCCCTTACTAGCCAATATGGATTTGCCAAATTTGTTGCTCACACCGCACGTGGCATGGGGTAGTGACTCAGCTATTTCACAATTGGCAACGATTTTGATGGATAACATTGCCGCGTTTGAGCGTGGAGAGCACAAAAATCGCGTCTGCTGATGGCGTGAATAAACAAAAAAGGTCGGTATTTTCACACCGACCTTTTTAATGGTAACGCAATCGCGATTATAGCGCGGCTATGGTCGCTTTCTGTTCTTCCAGTTTAACCAAGGTATCTTGATAGCCATTCAGCTTTTGACGCTCGATAGCGACAACGGCTTCGGGTGCTTTAGCGACGAACCCTTGGTTATTGAGTTTGCCTTCAATGCGTTTGATTTCGCCTTGAGTTTTAGCAATCTCTTTTGCTAAGCGCTCTAGCTCCGCATCTTTATCAATCAAACCAGCCATTGGGATCATCAGCTCAGATTGACCAACCAGCGCCGTTGCACAAGCAGGAGTCTCTTCACCCTCTTCAAGAACGCGTAGTGCCTCCAGTTTAGCTAGTGACAACAGTACCGCTTTGTTCGCTTCTAAACGTGCCACTTCTTGCTTGTTGGCGGCTTTTAGCATCACGTTAAGAGGTTTACCTGGGTTGATATCGTACTCGGCACGTAGGTTGCGAATGCTAGTAATAAAGGCTTTCACCCATTCGATATCATCCAGCGCTGCTTGGTTAAAGTTCGCTTCATCGTACTGAGGCAGCGCTTGCAGCATGATGGTGTCACCTTCAACGCCGTCCACTAATGGCTTAATGCTTTGCCAAATGGTTTCAGTGATATACGGGATCACTGGGTGCGCGAGGCGTAATGTTTTCTCTAATACCGTAATTAATGTACGGCGCGTTGCACGTTGCTGCGCTTCACAGCCTTTCCACAATACGGGTTTAGTCAGCTCTAAGTACCAGTCGCAGAATTGGTTCCAGATGAATTCGTAAAGGGTATTTGCCGCCATATCTAAACGGAAGTTGTTGATATGGTTGTTGAACTCTTTAGCCGTCAATTCAAATTGAGACTCGATCCATTTATCGGCTAACGAATACTCAAGCTCGCTACCTGCGTTAAAGCCACAATCGAGATCTTCGGTATTCATCAACACGTAACGGCTCGCGTTCCAGAGTTTGTTACAGAAGTTGCGGTAACCTTCTAGGCGTTTCATGTCCCAGTTGATATCACGACCGGTTGAAGCCATCGCTGCTAGCGTGAAACGCAGTGCGTCGGTTCCATAAGGTTCGATACCATTTTCAAAGGTTTTACGTGTATTTTTCTCGATCTTGGCTGCAAGCTGTGGCTGCATCATGTTGCCACAACGTTTTTCAACCAGAGACTCAAGATCAATACCATCGATCATGTCGATAGGATCAAGCACGTTGCCTTTAGATTTTGACATTTTGTCGCCGTTTTCATCACGGATAAGGCCTGTGACATAAACAGTTTTAAATGGCACTTGTGGTTTACCATTCTCATCTTTACAGAAGTGCATGGTCATCATGATCATGCGTGCAACCCAGAAGAAGATGATGTCGAAACCAGTAACAAGAACGTCAGACGGGTGGAATGTTTTTAGTGCCTCAGTATTTTCTGGCCAGCCTTGTGTACCAAAAGTCCAAAGAGCGGATGAGAACCAAGTATCCAATACATCATCATCTTGGCGCAGTACCACCACTGGGGCTAGGTTGTTTTGTTCGCGCACTTCTTCTTCGCTACGGCCGACATAAACGTTGCCGTCGTTGTCATACCAAGCAGGAATACGATGACCCCACCAAAGTTGGCGTGAGATACACCAATCTTGCACGTCACGCATCCATGAGAAGTACATGTTTTCGTACTGCTTAGGCACAAATTGAATCTCGCCATCTTCAACGGCTTTGGTTGCGACTTCCGCTAGTGGCGCTGTGCGTACATACCATTGGTCGGTCAGCATCGGTTCGATAACCACACCACCACGGTCACCGTAAGGAATGGTGAGGTCGTGATCTTTGATTTCTTCAAGCAGGCCGAGAGCTTCAAATTCAGCTACGATGGCTTTACGTGCCGCAAAGCGCTCCATGCCTTGGTATTTAGCAGGTAGATCGCTGCTGTAAGCGTCACTTGGTTCACCATTGGTGTTGAACACTTCGGCGGCGTCACGAATGTTGGCATCAAAGGTGAAAATGTTGATCATCGGCAGTTGGTGGCGCTTACCGACTTCATAGTCATTGAAGTCGTGAGCAGGGGTGATCTTCACACAGCCTGTGCCTTTTTCCATGTCGGCGTGCTCATCGCCCACGATAGAAATGCGACGATTGACGATTGGCAGCATGATCTCTTTGCCGATCAGAGCTTGGTAGCGTGGATCTTCAGGGTTAACCGCTACGCCTGTGTCACCCAACATGGTTTCAGGACGAGTGGTCGCAACAACAATGTAGTCTTTACCGTCTGCTGTTTTTACGCCGTCAGCCAGTGGGTAACGGAAGTGCCACATGTGACCTTTGACGTCTTTGTTTTCTACTTCTAGATCAGAAATTGCAGTGTGCAGTTTTGGATCCCAGTTCACAAGACGTTTACCACGGTAGAGTAAATCTTCTTGGTAAAGGCGAACAAACACTTCTTGAACGGCATTGGATAGGCCCGCATCCATAGTGAATCGTTCACGATCCCAGTCTACCGATGCGCCAAGGCGGCGAAGCTGTTTAGTGATGGTTCCACCTGATTCGCCTTTCCACTCCCAAATTTTGTCGATAAACGCTTCGCGACCGTAGTCATGCTTGGTTTTGCCTTCTTCAGCAGCAATTTTACGTTCAACCACCATTTGGGTAGCAATACCGGCGTGGTCTGTACCCACTTGCCATAAGGTATTTTTGCCTTTCATGCGTTCGCAGCGGATCAAAGTATCCATAATGGTGTCTTGGAATGCGTGACCCATATGAAGGCTACCAGTGACGTTCGGCGGTGGGATCATGATGCTGTATGCTTCTTTTGATGTATCACCGTGAGGCTTAAAGTAGCCGTTCTCTTCCCAAGTCTGATACAGAGCTTGTTCGATTGCTGTTGGGTTATATGTCTTTTCCATAGTGCTCTTAAATGGATACTGTGAATGGTTAATCTTAGTCAAACTTCATAAGTGAAGGATCTTGTTAAAGATCGCCTTAACTATAAGGTTTGACCTATGGATGTTGGATCTCGATTGTTTGCAATTGGTAGCCAGCTTGACGGTAGATTTTATACCTTTCGCGTGCTCGTTGCTTTGCTTTTTCTTCGCAGGGGACGAAGTCTACCACCTCAGCAAAGGCGTTCGCAAAGGTTGTATGATTATCCGCCACATTTATTACCAGTTGACGATTCCAATTGGGTTTGACGTTGGGGTAGCCAATCTCAATATGAGTTGAGTATTTCGGGCCTTCACCCACCAGATTGTGCGCGACAAACTGTTCTGCAGGCACTTGCCATAAATGTTCAGCAAACTGTTCAGCGTGAGTTTTATCATCACAATGCAGATAAATTTTTGCCCCTTGTTTGGCGAAGTGATGAGCCAGAAATAGGACATATTGCTCAAAGCCTGCCAGCGTTGCTTGAGGGCTTTCTTCGTTCACAATGTAAAAGGTGGCTCGCTGCATGTTGTCACCTACTATCTAATCGCTCATCAACAAAAAAGGGCCTTGCGGCCCTTTTCACATTTTGAGGTTATTCCTCAGACTCTTGGCCGCTGCGGTTCAATAAGAACTGGACGAGCAATGAGACGGGACGACCTGTTGATCCTTTTGCTGCTCCTGACTTCCATGCCGTGCCAGCAATATCCAAATGCGCCCAGTTATATTTCTTAGCAAATTTAGATAAGAAGCAGCCAGCGGTAATCGTACCACCAGGGCGACCACCGATGTTTGCCATATCAGCAAATGGACTCTTTAGCTGCTCATGGTACTCGTCGGCCATTGGTAGACGCCATGCGCGATCGCTTGCTTGTTCTGAAGCATTAACCAATTCATGCGCCAATGGGTTGTGGTTTGAAACCACGCCACTGATGTGGTGACCTAATGCAATCACACAAGCGCCAGTTAGTGTCGCCACATCTACCACGCAATCGGGTTCAAAACGCTCAACGTAAGTGAGTGCATCACATAGAACTAAGCGACCTTCGGCATCGGTATTGAGTACTTCAACCGTTTGGCCAGACATAGTCGTGAGAATGTCACCAGGGCGATAGGCATTGCTGCCTGGCATGTTTTCACAACCGGCTAAGATACCCACGACATTTAATGGCAATTTCAATTTAGCCAATGCTTTCATTGCGCCAAAGACTGACGCCGCACCGCACATGTCATACTTCATTTCATCCATGCCTTCGCCTGGTTTTAATGAAATACCGCCGGAATCAAACGTTAGGCCTTTACCCACCAACACAATTGGTTTTGCATCTGGATCTGGGTTGCCTTTGTACTCAATGACCGACATCATCGACTCATTTTTTGAGCCACGACCGACGGCGAGATAAGAGGTCATGCCCAACTTTTCCATCTCTTCTTCACCAATGATTTTGGTGGTGACGCTCTCGTAGTCGTCCGCTAAGCGGCGCGCTTGAGATGCAAGATAAGCTGGGTTGGCAATGTTGGGTGGCATATTGCCGAGATCTTTCGACGCTTTCACACCGGATGCAATCGCAAGGCCGTGTGTAATCGCGCGCTCACCTAAGTTAAGCTCACGGCGAGTCGGTACGTTAAAGACAAGTTTGCGCAGTGGGCGGCGAGTCTCAGGTTTCACGCTCTTGAATTGATCAAAGGTGTACAGACCATCTTTCGTTGCTTCAACCGCTTGGCGTACTTTCCAATAAGTATCGCGGCCTTTAACGTGTAGTTCAGTCAGAAAACATACGGCTTCCATTGAACCCGTTTCGTTCAGTGTGCTGATGGTTTTTTGAATGATTTCTTTGTACTGACGTTCGCCTAATTCGCGCTCTTTACCACAACCTACCAGTAAAACGCGTTCAGACAGAACACCAGGGACTTGATGCAGCAGTAGCATCTGGCCGGGTTTACCCTCGAGATCACCACGGCGAAGTAGTGAACTAATATAGCCGTCGCTGATTTTATCAAGCTGCTCTGCTACTGGAGAAAGGCGGCGTGGTTCGAACACTCCAACAACGATACATGCGCTACGTTGTTTCTCTGGACTGCCACTTTTTACACTGAACTCCATGCGTACTCCTACATCCTGAAGACAAATAGAACTAAATGTTAGATAATGCGCTCTTAGTGGTTGAATCCGAGTTTGGATCTACTTTTAATTGAACGCCTAACAGTTAGTGAAAATTTTAAAAATAAAAGGTTCAACGGGAAATTATAGTGATTCAATCAAAAAAACAAGTTTTGTATAGGTAATTTCAGCGTGATTATTGTTAGATATTTGATCCGCGAGACACTCAAGAGCCAATTTGCGATCTTTTTCGTACTGTTTCTCGTGTTTCTTAGCCAACGATTTATTCGCGTTTTGGCTGAAGCTTCCGATGGTGACATTCCAGCACGAATGATCTTATCTATTGTAAGTTTAAATATGCCCGCAATGGGGTTATTAATGCTGCCTTTGAGTTTGTATATCGGCATCTTACTGACTTTTGGGCGTTTGTACGCAGAAAGCGAAATTACGGTGATGAATGCCACTGGCATCGGCAATAAATTTTTGATCCGTGCTGCACTCTATTTGGCTTTGATCACTTCAGGTGCTGCAGCATTTAACGCATTCTGGTTGGCGCCTTGGAGCCAAGACAAAGAAGCACAATTAATGGAGCAGCTCGCAGCAGAAAATAGTGTTGATTTGCTACAGAAAGGACAATTTCAACGCACACCAGATGGTTCCTCAGTAGTTTTCATCGAAAATATTGAAAACAAAAAACTGCATAATGTGTTTGTTGCGCAGCTTGCACCAAAGGATTCGATACTCCCGAGTGTGATGTTCTCTAATTCTGGTGATGTTAAAGAGCTCAGTGATGGCCGTCAGATGATCACCATGTATGACGGGATTCGCTATGAAGGAGTGCCAACACGCGTTGATTATATGATCACAAAATTTGACGAATACGAAGGTTTAATTGGGCAGCGTGAAGTTAAACCCAAAGGACGTGATTGGGAGGCGTTACCGACATCCAATCTGCTTTCCAACCCGGATCGAAGAGCGAAAGCTGAGTTGCAATGGCGAATTTCTCTGGTGATTTGTATTCCGTTACTCACCATGCTGGTGGTCCCTTTGTCGGCGGTTAACCCTCGGCAAGGACGCTTTGCGAAAATGGGACCTGCAATCTTAATTTATTTGGCCTATTTTATGGCCATCAGCGCAACCAAGTCCGCCATTGAAGATGGCTCACTTGCTACGGTGATCGGTATGTGGCCAATCAATGCTGCGTTACTTTTGGCGGCGATTTCAGTGAATATCATGGACAGTGTGCCAGTGCGGCGCTTCAAAGATAAACTAAGACTAAAGAAGGCAGCATAACGCGTGTTTAAGATTTTAGATTTATACGTTGGCCGTACTATTGTTGCGACAACCTCGCTAGTGCTGGCGACCTTTGTTGGTTTGTCCGGCATTATCAAATATGTTGAGCAATTGAGAAAAGTCGGGGAAGGAAGCTACGATTTACTGCAAGCTTTACTGTTTGTGGTGTTGAGCATTCCTCGTGATATCGAGATGTTTTTTCCTATGGCCGCCTTACTCGGTGCGTTGATTGGGTTAGGTATGTTGGCATCAAGTTCTGAGCTCGTTGTCATGCAAGCTGCGGGGTTTTCTAAGCTTAATATCGGTATGTCGGTATTAAAAACCGCAGTGCCATTAATGATCATTGTCACCTTGCTTGGCCAATGGGGAGCACCCCAAGCGCAGAAGATGGCGCGAGATCTGCGAGCTTTCTCTCTCTCTGGCGGTAGCATTGTTTCAGTGCGCAGCGGTGTGTGGGCGCGCGATGTGAATGATTTTATCTTTATTGGTAAAATTGATGACAACAAACTCTATGGCTTAAATATGTGGCGCTTTGATAACAATAAGAGTTTGCAAAACATCCTTTTTGCCGAAGAGGTGGATTACGATAAAGACAATCAATGGGTAATGAAAAATGTTCAAATCACCGACATGCGCGATGATGTATTGATAACAAAGCAAACATTACCTGAATATCGTTGGACGACCTCATTAGCTCCAGACAAACTGGCGGTAGTTACGGTTAAGCCCGAAGAGTTGTCACTGAGTGGCTTGTATGATTATGTCAGCTATTTAAAAACGTCGGAGCAAGATGCTTCACGGTACGATCTGGCGTTGTGGCGTAAAATCACTCAACCTTTTTCCATTGCTGTAATGATGCTAATGGCATTGTCGTTTATTTTTGGGCCATTGCGCAGCGTTACTATGGGCGCAAGGATTTTGTCTGGCGTGATTGCAGGCTTTACATTTTATATTTCCAGTGAGTTTTTCGGCCCACTGAGTCTTGTTTATGGTATCCCACCAGTGTTTGGTGCCGTCGCACCCAGTTTGGTGTTTCTCAGCGTTGCCGTAATGTTGTTAAGGCGAAAACTCTAAAAATGACAGGTAAGAACTATCAACAAAAAGGAAGGACAAACCTTCCTTTTTGTTATTCCGGCTCAATTAACTTTAGGAAGTACCACTACTTTAGTTTTGGCCCAAATATCTTGAAACCCTCTTTTTTGCTGATCAAAGGGTACGGTGAGGTTTGCCAAGCCAAAGCCTGAGGTGAACAAACGTATTAAAGCTTGCGTGGCGCTGATTGAATTTCCATCTTGTTCGTTAATTATCAAAAGTCGCCAAGCACGCATCCCTAATGTCTGGCCTGCTCTTGTCCAGAAAAAGACGAAGAAGTAGACCCAGACAGCGGCAAGGTAAAATGTGTAAACATAGCTCCAAATGGGATGACGAGTGAGAAGGTCGCTGACATCTGCATACGAGCCATAGCTCATCACATTCAACGCAACGAGAGCTTCTAATATAGCGACGACAACACCAGCAGCTATCATCTCAAGAGCAATGATGATTAATGCATCGTAAATGAGCGCACCAAATCGGCGTAGTAATCCGGCAGGCGGTAGAGAAATAGAGTTACTCATCATATCTAAACATCTTTTGTATTCGCGAAATTGCAGCAGCATATAGCCTCGGAGAGGATCTGAAAAGAGAAGAGACGCACAGCTTGAAGGTTTGTGGCGAAAATATCGGCAAACGATTTGTATTTCAATATTTTGTTATTGCGCCAATAACTTTCTTACGTATAATGCCAACCATCAAAGGGCAATGCCCAAGATGCCGGTGTGGTGAAATTGGTAGACACGACGGATTCAAAATCCGTTTCCTTCGGGAGTGGCGGTTCAAGTCCGCCCACCGGTACCATAATTTAAACAACAAAGCCTCGACGAAAGTCGGGGCTTTGTTGTTTTTGTCCTCGAAATAATAGTCCACTATCTTAGATGAATGGGACTCTTTTGATAGCCTTCACATACTTCTATATTGAACAGCACACATTTCTCGCTTCTAGCCATACACATTTATATCAACACTACTAATATGTAGTTGATGAACTTTTGAGTGGCTTCTTTTAAACTCATTAACTACTTAGTACTTAAGGTGTTATATAAATTGTGGCAAGCATAAAAATCACAGTAGACAGATTGCAGCCTGGCCTGCACATTAAGTTGCCCGTAAAGTGGAACGAACACCCCTTTCTTTTTAATAGCTTTAAGATTAAATCCCAAGAACAGATTCAATTGATAAAACACTTGGGGATTCAACATGTTTATATCAATCCTGCGCAAAGCGATACTCAACCCTTACCTGTCAATACGCAGTCGGAAGCCATAGAAGAATCTTCAGAGATGGAGAGTGAGGCTGAAAGATTGTGGGAAGAGAAGCAGAAACGGATTGAAAAGTTGAACGCATATCGTAGGCGAGTTTTAAACTGTGAAAAAGAGTTTGAGCGTTCTCTATCCCGTATGCGTGCGGTAATGAACAAGATACGCAATCGGCCAGAGGATGCGATAGATGAAGCTTCAATTTTGGTTGAAGATATTGTCGATAAGCTACTGAGTGAAGATAGCGTTACGCTGCATTTAATGAATGGCAAAAGTGAGTTTGAAGACATCTACTTTCATTCACTCAACGTTTCGGTCATTGCAATGATGATAGGAAAAGCGAAAGGGTATGATGCTCAAAAAATCAAAGAACTTGCTTTTGCTGCGCTGTTTCATGATATAGGCAAAATTAAGGTTCCCACCGCGATTGTTAGAAAGAAAACAACACTGACAGAGCCCGAACAAAATTATCTCAAATTACATACTAAGTATGGTTTGGATATTGCGAGTCATATCGATAGCTTTCCAGAAAGTGCAAAGAGAGTAATAGAACAGCATCATGAACTTAATGATGGCAGTGGGTATCCGCTTGGTTTAAAGGAAGCGGCTATTGATGAGCTTTCACAGGTCATTACGGTCGCGAATGTATTTGATAATTTGTGTCATCCCAATATCGTTGCAGAGCAGAAGATTCCTTATATTGCACTTTCCTATATGTATAAGCATTGTAATCACTTATATAGTAACGAAAACTTAAACGTATTGGTTAAATTTATGGGTGTTTTCCCTCCAGGAACCGTTGTTCAGCTTTCTAACAATATGGTTGGGTTAGTCATCTCCGTAAACGCTAGCCACTTACTATATCCTAATGTATTGATTTACGACCCTTCGGTTCCGCGAACCCAAGCGCCCATTATTGATTTAGCTGATCGAGATTTGAAAATTGTTAACGCCATTCTTCCGCATAAACTTCCGGATAAAATCCGAGACTATCTTAACCCACGCTCTAGAATCTCTTATTTCTTCGATAGTGATGAGTAATATGCTTCTTTGTATTGCCTCAGTGCGAGCTTTCATTGACGAAGAAAAGCACGCAATATGAAGTGTGTCACCTTAATGCTCTGGTGATAACAAGGAGATTTAGAGAGGGAAATAGGTCGCTAATTAATCGATATTTAACGCTTTGGCGTCTTTTTGTTCACTTGAGCTATCAGAAGGTACTTTTTTCTAAAAACCGCTTGCACTCATCTTCGTTCTCCCTATAATGCCGCCTCACTGACACGGCACAGCCAGTAAGGGTTCAAGCCCAATTAGCCAGCCAATCAGTAGGTCAAATCGGTAAGACGAAATAATTTAATAAAGTGTTTGACACTTT